>ERZ791908.40-NODE-40-length-186891-cov-5.481337_pt1 | contig 186891 bp, 163 predicted proteins | sample MGYA00510144_ERZ791908 | MGnify/ENA primary metagenome ERZ791908 (study PRJEB30046, sample SAMN00792105) | human gut metagenome | study: EMG produced TPA metagenomics assembly of the A metagenome-wide association study of gut microbiota in type 2...
ACGATGTAAAACTAAATGACGTTTACAATACCATGTAATTCGCAGGACAACACCAAAGTACGGTATCAGTTTTTCCTTCAATATGTATTCCTTCGTAATCCATGTGTTCCATCTAAGCTTCGGCTTCATATCTTCGGTATATACTTCCACGAAATCGGCGAAAGTCATATCCAGAGTCTCTGCCTTCTGATTCCTGAAACTACGTTCCCATTCCAGCGCCTCTTTCTTTGTCTTGAACCCTCGCTTAGTCTTCTTCTTTTTTGTTCCGGTCCAGTCCTCATAATAGAAAGAAGCCATCCATGTGTTTCTGTTCTTGTCCTTATATGCTGGCATCTTTTCCTCCTTCTTCTATCCCAAAGGCAGCGCAGGTTCTCTCGATGTAATCCTTGCACCTTACGGGTCCAGCCGCCCTCATAGAACCATCTGCCTCCAATTCCTCATTTCTCTTCTTTGTCATTCGACAGGTCTTCATCCTTGATACGCAAGGCCAACAGTAATTTCATCGACTTGTAGGAATCTCTTGCTGGCTTCCATTTCTATACTCCTCACTGGCGGATCCGTAAATGCGCTCACGGTAATACTGTCTGCTGACGCGGCCGGCTACTGTCAGGTATCCTTTCGCTTTCAACTCGTCGTTCATCTGCTTGATCAGCTTATATGCAAAACCCTTTGATACGCCAAAATCCTTGGCAACAGTTTCTACTCCAACAAACATTTCATTTTCCATAATGACCTCCGTCTTTATTTCCCGGGATGTCCGTATCTTACTTCTTGATTTTTAATTCGTTAACAATGCGATTTTCTCATTCGCACATTTGACCTTATCTCTTTCTTTTTTTATGCCAATGCTCCTTCGAGCTATCAGCACATCGGATCGCTCGATCGACCTGTTTCATGGTCTCATCTGGCAATGTGCAACGATATGATACCAGCTGTTTTCTGTCCACAGTCGTCTGCTGCTCTCCGAGCACCATCGACTGCTTTGGCAGCCCTTTCAGCTTCGGGAGCAGCACATGGGTCGCCATTCCAGTGTTCTTCAGCCGGCTGGTAATAAGTGCTACTCCATAGGTGGTGGATGTTCTGTTCAACCAATTCCCCTGCTTAATCACCACCGGTCTGATCCCGGCCTGCACCGATCCGATCTGGTCCTGGAGAAGATCCGCATAGAATACATCTCCTCGCTTCACTTCCATATCGTGACTGATCATATTCCACCTCCTCTACATGGCATCCAGCAGGATGTTGCGGATGGTACGGATCTCAATGCGGATCTCCTTTACGGACAAACCCATATCTGCCCTCACATCCAGAGGACTCTTTCTGTCAAATACCAGTGCTTCTATTATGGCGATCTGACTTTCAGAAAGAGCCTTCAGTCCACCACGCAGGCCTTCATCTCTGACATGGCGGATCCAGGTCTTGTGTTTACCTGTAATGTAAACTCTTTTGATTCCTTCAATGTTCAGCAGCTTGTCGATCAGATCACTCATGTCGTCATCGAAGATAAGCATGCCATCTGCTCTCGTCCTCATAGCTTCCTCCATTTCTCTGAACACACATTCATGGGAAATACAAAATGAATCGCCTATGTATCATCCGGCGCAGGAAAATAATCCCTTCGCATACTTGACACGCCGAGCTCATTCACCTTGCCGGATTTTCTTCATAAAACGATCCATTTTGTCCACGACACCCCGGATCTCAGGAAACAATCAGGCGAAGGCAAGCTACCGCCTCCTCATGGGTCTCTAACCCCTCCGGTCCCCCGAAGCAATTCTCATTGCGTGATCCCGCATCCCTGCAGGGCTGTGACTAAATTGAAGTATCATTGTCCTCCCCGGCGGTCATCGCACAATGACAGCCGCCTTGCTGTCTTTTGAAGTAAGACATTATCGCTCGCCTGATGGGTCATGGCGCATTACTTCGCATGCTCACGGAGTTACCCGATATACCGGAGATAAAGTACCTGATGAATGTGTATTCAGTTTTCAAAGTGCAATTTGTTATTTTGAGAGCTCACCCGGCTGTCATGATTTCTTTACGAAAGTCCTGCCCGATTTTGCCTCTCACCCTATAGACAAAAATGGGAGGAATTATAACGGTCTGAATCGAAATTTTTTCTGGTTTTCCCAATCCGAAGCATTTTAGGACAAAAAAAGCACCTTGCAGTTATTTGCAAAGTGCTGTGTAATGAATTGCCGCTACCCTGGTTGATTCTACTCAACCAGGGCAAAGAATTCGTCATTTTGACTACTTCAATATCTTTTCCAGCTTTCGTTTGATACGATTCAGGCGACGTGCAACAGCGGCCTGAGATATTCCAAGTTTTGACGCATATTCCGTCTCTGTCATTCCATCCTCATAGAGAGCTTTCAGCAGCTCACGCTGACTTTCGCTGAGTTCGGAAAATGCTTTTGCGATTCGTCTTTCATGGTCCACTTTGTAATCCCTGTACTTTTCTTCTTCGATCATTGCAAAGGGATCATCATCCGAATCTGCGAAGTATTCTTCCTTGCCGTCTAGATCGGCAAAATTGACACTGTGACGTTCCTCCCGTTTGTCCAGTTTCCACTGCTCCCGTTTTACTGACTTCAGTTTTTCTCCCCACTCATCGCTGATCTCGATCTCAACAATTTCTTCAGTGATGAACTCATATCTGATTGTTTTCATTTCTTCCTCCTGAATTTCGAAAAGATGTAAATCTGCTTTTTTCGAAATCAGAAGGTTACGGGCCTCTGATGAACCGCAGGGCCTGTCTCCGCATCCGCACTGTCTTTCTCCTTTCGGGCAAGCAAAAAGGCCGGGAGAACTTCTCCCGGCCGGAGCCAATTGTCTGAAAGACAGGCATAAAAAGAGCCCCACATCCATTTGGATATGAGGCTTCATCAACTATTCATTTTTCATATGCTGCTATCTCCCAGCATATACAGTGTAACGTCCTGCGGGTCTCAGGTCAGTACCGGACGTGTTCCATTGAGGTCGGTTTCATGTGTCATTGTGGTTTCAGTGAAGTATAAATGAGGTTCCATCCGACTCTTACCAGCTGGGCCTCCCGGTCGTTGTTTGCAGGATCGATGGTAATGTGATCATAGGCGTTATTACATTCCAGACCTTTTCATCCTCCGAAAACGGAGCAAACTCCAGAAGATCGCCATTGGGCTTATAGAACTTCACTCCACGGATTCCATCATCATTCTTCCGTATTTCAAGGTCAAGGCCCGGACTCATCCGGATAATTGAGATCAATTCAACATCTTCATCACCACGATTCTTCGGATCGCTCCAGAGCCAGCACTCCAGCAATCCTTTTCTGAGCATGACCGGTGACTGGAATATCATACGCTCGCCAAATACCGCGATTCCTCCCTCCTTGTACACAGGGATCTTCTGCATTCCGTCCCGTGGCGGCCACAATTCTTTTAATTTGATCGACATTTCTCTCCTCATACTTTCTTATATCTCTGCGCCATTTCGTCAAAGGTCATTTGCTTCGGTTCGTTTCCCAGCATAATCTGCCGCAAATCATCGATGCTTCCTCCCCAGATCGCCAGTCCGAAAACAATAACCGCTTCCTTCTTACGACGATAATACGAACTTCTCTCAAGATTCAGTTCTTCCATCATCTCCGCCTCGGTATACTGGAACTTGCCAAGGTAATACATGGACAGAATATGAGCATACAGCTCACCGTTCAGCGGAAAATCTCTGACTTTGATGATCGCAGAATCGACAATCTCAACCATCCATTTGACACTGAACAGAGCCCGTATCTTCGCAGCAAACTTCTCCTTCTGTTCATCCGGAGCGAAATTTTCCAAGTAGAGCAGGGCGGTATCAAGATCACTGCTGGCATATCCGTATTCATAGGCGAGGTCCTCTCTGACAAGATTCGCATATTCACTTGTCTCCCAGCAGACATCACGGTAGATTTCCAGCAGCTTCTTCGCTTTGTCATAAACTTCAGTTTCACTGATTTCCCGGCTCGAACATATTGTTGCTATTCTCTGTCTGGAGCCGTTTCTGTTGTTACCCATCTCGTCTCCCTTCGATTCGTTCTTTCACACTCTGCATACCGGTGGAACTCCTGATTCCGGCGTGTGCATCCCCGGCAGATGCTTCAGTGATAGGGAAACGAATCACTGAAGAACTCCGGCACTCCGGTAATGTACTAAGTCTGCAGCACTTCTGATTTTGTAACAAAGAAAGTGCTGCCTTCACCAGAAACAAAGCTCACACTGATCCCGGCATTTATCAGGATCATTATTTTGAGGGTATTTGTTCTACATCAGCTGATGTCAATATTATATGGCCGGACCGGCAAAAAGTAAACATATGTTCGTTTATAAAAAGAACATCGGTCGATTTATAGACCGATGTTGTATGAAGATGAATTAATATTAAACACAACGGAAAGTTGCCAAAAATTGCGAAGGGACCATCATAACGAGGCAGTAAGCTGCTTCTGATGGTCCCTTTCGACTGATCACACTTGGATATTACCAAAAAAGGATGGATTTGTTAACCATCAGTTTGTATTTCATATGTACTGTTTTCTTTTGAATTCGATATCTCGGCGAAGTATTACCTGGATTACAGTGATAAATGATTCAAAGCGGTTTCCAGCATTTTGCGATATTCATCCACTACCGGCTCTGGTGACAGCGGACGCATCTTCCCAGAAAACTGGAACAGCCATCCGTAAAATGTCGGGCTGATGCTCACCATGGTCCGCAGCCGGAAGTGGGTCTGTGAGATCCTCCAGGTCTCCACATCCTCGCCAAAGTGATCAATGACGGATTTCATGGTCTCTGCAGCACACTCCAGCACTACTTCCTGCTGATCTCCCGGATACATCTTGAACACTTTTTTCGCAAAATTATCCAGATCGAAGTTCTTCGGCTGGATCACAGCCGGTTCGCTGCTACGATTCAGATTCGTGAGCCTGTCTACCCGGAAAACATTCACCTCGGCTCTCTTGTCCAGATAGCCTACCATGTAATAATGGTTGTCATCCCAGAGAAGGGCGTAGGGGCTTACCACATAGATTTCGCCGTCGTGTTTCAGAATCCGATGCTTATCAATGGTGTAGTCCAGATACTGAAAAGTCACTTTCTGATCACTATTAATGGCATCCGTCAGGAGATCCACGTCGTAATAAACGTTACCGTTTTCGGAGTCCATTCTGCCCGCGGTATATAGATGACGCACCAGCTTCTCAGCCTCATACTTGCTGGTCAGGTGACTGAGCTTCCAGATCAGCTGGTCGCACTTCGCCTTGGAAATGAAGCGTGAAGAAGAAACCGCATCAATGAGCAGCTTCAGCTCCGGCAACTCGAATTCACGGCTGGCCATGAAAAAAGCATTGTAATAACTCTTGATGGTTACGATGTCATAGCCTTCCGCTACCAGCACATCAATGTCGTCCTTCACCGTCTTCCGGGCAGCATTGGCGCTGGCCTCTGTAAAAATCTCCACCAACTCGTTGGTAGTGACCGGATGTTCTTCATCCGTTTCACGGTATAAATATTTAAAAAGCCGAATCAGGCGTTGTTTATTGCGTAGCTGAGTCATAGCATTCCTGTTTTTCTCTTCTGTAACACAGAAACATCTTTATTGGTCTCATTTCATCCGTGATTTTAATCTGTCAAAAACATAGTAAATGACTTTGTCACTGGAGATTGCTTTGAAGTACTACCTCGCACAGTGAACCTAGGATTTTTCTATAAGTCTGAGTGATATCGACGACACAGATTCCTCTTGTTTAAGTTCGTCACGTAATAGCAGCTAACCCATAAGGGACTTAATGGCCGTCTGTACAAAGGGAAGTACGATGCTTGCGATTTCCGCTGAACTCTTGGCGATAGATGCCACCTTCTCTAGCTTTTCAGCAAACTTCGTCTTGTTTTTGTCTTTCGCCGCTTTTTCAAGCTGCATTACAGCCTCTTGAGCATCGTCCTTCAAATTTTGCTCTATATCGAGGTCGAGAAGCGCCCCCACGGTTGCCCCTATGGTCACATCCCTAATCTCTGCTTCCGCATTTGCCGCTGCAGAAACGTTGTTATTTATGACTGGTGCAAAATGTATACTCTGGTTTATCTCATCCATTTGTTCTTGGAACCATCCATTGGCGTATATACGCCCCTCGTCTGTAACCATGACCGTATATGGCAAATCATCTGCCCACTTCACATTCAGCAGGCCACACCGTGAAAGTTCTGCATAGTACGTATCCTTGTCAAAATCAGATGACACGAATACAGGTCCACCTTCGGACTTCCTTTTCTCTGCATCCTGCGTAGCGAGATACAACATCAAGCAATCAGCTTCATCACTTACTGCTTTAAACCGTCTCCTGGATTTTCGTGCATTATTGTAGTGTTCCGAACCTGCTGGGAGCATCGATTGGAACATAACAAGGGTATGCCCCCAGTCTGTGTGCATCTCAATCATCTCTTGATTTTTTAAGGCAATGAATGCCTCTGAAATCCCAAGGTCTGTGAAACTCTTCGTGCCTTCATTCTGATTCATCCACGCTAAAGCAAGGGCTGCTTCCTGCTCTAGTGTCAATCCATTCATACTTTTACCTCCTCGTGAGATAATGTAATCGTCAATAGGTTCAATCATCCTGGTATTCCGCCAGGAAGCATCTCTGCGATATCTTCGGTAGATAAATTTAACTGCTGTGCCAGCGTAACGGTGACATCATTAATCTTATAAATGCTACATCCTGTACTGCCAGAAGCAGTGGTTTCATTAGCTCATCATTTTTTGAAACCGACATATTTACTTCTTATCCCACGTGCTCACTCTTCCACTGGCTTGCTCCTGAAAGCAGTACCAATACCCGTGTACTTCTCAAAAAAGGCCTTCAGCTTATCAATGATGCTCTGTTTCTTATCCGCCCGGTTTGAGTTACCAAATCTCGAAATCGGCGGCATCAGCTTATCTATATCGGTACCAGTCGTTTTCACCTCGCCATCACGGAATGCATTTTCCATGAACTCACGAGTTTCTTGGGCTTTAAGTCTCTCTTCACTAATGATTGTATTAAGATCAACTTCCCGCTGCTTTGATACAAATTCATTCCATTCATTAATGACATCATCGATTTCATTAAGTCCGGAAATGAAATTGTCAATCAGCTGCTTCTTGCTCCGAAGTTCTGGGCTTGCATCAACAGCCTTATGGATAGATACAAGAACTTCTTTGTCTTCGCAATGAGAATCATGATATTTCTTCACCAGCATCAGAATGTAATCGATGTTGATCTCGATCTGTTTTACCAGCTCGATCTCGAAGACAATATCATCCGTAATATCTGTACTTTCTCCGTTCTCACGTCTTCTCTTCCATTCATCGCGCAGATCCTGATATTTGCCGAGGTAATCCTGCAGATCACGTTCCGTGATGATCTCTTTTCCTGAAAAATCATCGAACGAAATCAGGAGATTGCGCATACGGAGGATCGCACCAAACAGTGAGATAAAATCCTTCTGATTCTGTTCTCCGATAATCTGAGGCTCTTCAACCGGGAATTTTGTCGTGAGTTTCTCAATCATGTCCTTATAGCCAGGCATGTCTTTTCCGTCTGCTGACTCATAGCCGTAGTAATAATCCTTAAAGCTTCGCATAAGAACAATGCCACCGGCATTTTTATCACCAAAGAGTGAGATCGCAGCATCTACCCGCTTCTGAAGAGGGCGGAAGCAGACAATGTTTCCAAAGGTCTTAATACTATTTAGGATTCGATTCGTCCGGCTGAAGGCCTGGATCAAACCATGCATCTTAAGGTTCTTGTCTACCCAAAGAGTATTAAGCGTAGTCGCATCAAATCCGGTCAGGAACATATTCACAACGATAAGCATGTCCAGCTCTTTGTTCTTCATCCGTAGAGAGACATCCTTATAATAGTTCTGGAACTTATCGCTCGAGGTGTCATATTCGGTATGGAACATCTTGTTGTAATCGGAAATAGCGGATTCCAGAAAATCACGGGAAGACTGATCGAGAGCAGACGTATCTTCAGGATTTTCCTCCTCCAGAATACCATCGGCTTCTTCCTCGTTAGGCGCATAGCTGTAGATAACAGCGATCTTCAGACTCTTTGTGGGGTCTTCCTTCATTATTTTCCTGAACTCTTCATAATAAAGTTTAGCCATCGGAACAGACGCCACTGCGAAGATTGAGTTAAAGCCGCTGATGCGCTGCTTCCGCTTGATCTCCTCTACCTTCCCACGGTCTGCAGAAGCCACGTCCGCAATATTTGTCAGTGTGTTGAACACATAGCTCTTATCACCCCGATATGTCTTCTGATCAAAATGATCAAGGATATAGTGAGCAATAAGAGAGATACGCTCCGGAGCCTCAAAAGCTTTACGTCTGTCTATATCCCACACTTCCTCGTCATCGATATCAGCGTCCTCATCCATGGTTTTGATGTAGTCAACGCGGAACGGAAGAACGTTTTTATCGTTTATTGCATCGACAATCGTATAGGTGTGCAGGCAGTCGCCGAATGTCTGGGCAGTTGTAGCAAACTGAGCATTCTTCACACTACTGCCTGCATTCGCCGGAAAAATCGGTGTCCCGGTAAATCCGAACATATAGTACTTCTGGAAGTATTTAACAATTGCCGCATGCATATCACCAAACTGACTTCTGTGGCATTCATCAAAGATTATGACGATCTGCTTCTTGTATACATCTGCGTCTTTATTCTTCTTGATGAATGTAGAGAGCTTCTGAATCGTTGTGATTATAATATGCGACTTCGAATCAGACAGCTGACGTTCCAGAACTTTGGTGGAACTGTTGCTGTTAGCCGCACCTTTTTCAAAACGGTCATACTCTTTCATGGTCTGGTAGTCCAGATCTTTTCTGTCTACGACAAAGAGCACCTTATCAATGAAGGAAAGCTGCGTAGCCAGACGCGCCGTCTTAAAAGAAGTAAGAGTCTTACCGGAGCCTGTAGTGTGCCAGATGTAGCCGCCTGCTGCGACCGTTCCATACTTCTTGTAGTTATGCGCGATTTCTATCCGATTGATAATACGCTCTGTCGCCGTGATCTGATAAGGACGCATGACCATAAGCATATTTTCCGATGTGAATATACAGTATTTCGTCAGGATATTAAGAATCGTATGCTTCGCAAAGAACGTCTTTGCAAAGTCCACAAGATCTGTTATCGGCCTGTTATTGGCATCCGCCCAGTAGGATGTGAACTCAAAACTGTTAGAAGTCTTTTCCTTCTTCACATTGCCCGAAGAGGCATCCTTTATGGCGTTAAAGCGGGTGCTGTTAGAATAATATTTCGTATTTGTTCCATTACTGATCACGAATATCTGGACGTACTCGAAGAGACCGCTTCCAGCCCAGAAAGAATCTCTCTGATAGCGGTTAATCTGATTGAACGCCTCTCTGATCGGAACTCCACGCCGCTTCAGCTCGATATGAACGAGAGGAAGGCCATTTACCAGAACTGTAACATCGTAACGGTTATCATGCATCGCACCCTGATCGGTACCAATCACATACTGATTGATAACCTGAAGCGAGTTATTATGCACGTTTTTCCGGTCGATCAGCGTGATGTTTTTCGTCATACCGTCGTCGCGCTTCAACACTTGCACATTGTCTTCCTGGATCTTTCTTGTCTTTTCGACAATGCCTTCATTCTTATTAGCTACAATATCGCCGAAGAATCTTTCCCATTCATTATCTGAAAAGCTGTAGTTATTCAGCGTCTCAAGCTGCTTGCGAAGATTTGAGACCAGATCCTCCTCCGTATGAATCGGGAGATAGGTATATCCCTGCTCACAGAGTAAGCGGATAAACTCCTTCTCAAGAGCCGCTTCACTCTGGTAACAGTCTGACCTACGCTTAACTGGCTCATACTCTGTTACAACTGTATTTTCATTCGTCTCGGCGACGATATTAAAGTATGGCATGGCGAACTTCCTTTCTCTTAACTTTGCTTCTCCTTAAAGGTGAGAAGCTGATCCCTGTAGTATTCATACTGTTTCTGGCGGGCATCAATTTCAGCAGGAAGGCCGGATGATATATCCGTGCTTAGGACATCAAACCTATCCAACATTTGAACAATCTCATTCTGCCTGTTCATTGAAGGAATGACGAAAACAAAATTACCAAACTGCGTCATATCAACAGATGAAAAGTTCCCCTGATTCAGATGCTGCTTACAGAACTCATCCAGCTTAAAGCAATAATAGAAGATGTACTTCATATTGATTAAATGCTTCATATCTTCTTTGACCATGAGGTATGTAAATCTCTGATTTGCCAGAGATGGCACCTTCACAAGTGCATGCTCGCCAATAGTAGCTGAGGTCGAGACAATTATCGAATCACTCGGGAACAAGGTACCTTTAACAGCTTCCGGCGTTACATGTTGAGATGAATCTGTCAGAATACGACCTTTCTCTCTGATGTCCTCCATCCGGAACCACGGAATGACTGTATTGCCTTCCCAATAGCCCTTTTCTTTTTTAGATGGCGTATAGCCATTCCTTGTGTCAAACAAACCATCAAGACGGATATGGGCATATCCAAATACATACTGGAAAAGCTTAATCAGGTTCTGTCTGTCTGTCTGTCTGTCTGTCTGTCTGTCTGTCTGTCTGTCTGTCTGTCTGTCAAGATGCTGTTTCCGGTCTCAGCAAATGTCAAGAGCTGATCACGGTAAAACTCATACTGTTTTTGACGAGCTTCTATTTCGGCAGGAAGACCAATATTCAGATCGGAGCAGATTCTCTCAAAATTATCAAGAACATCAACTATGCGCTCCTGTATTCTCAACTCAGGAACACGTACCTTAAATTTTTCCAACTTTCTCATGCTGAGATTCGGTTGCGATCCATGGCTTGCCTGAGTTTTTACTTGGCTTTGTACTTCTTCACTTTGAAGTAAATAGAACAAATACTTCGCTGAATTATGTTCATTCACTCTGAGGGCCGCCAGTGGAGACCATATATTAAAGTCATTATCAGATTCATTTATTGCAACTTTCCCAGTAGTAGAACCTGATTTGCACATAAAGACATCATTTCTTTGTGGTTTATATTTTTTCGCACAAATGTCATCATATTCCTTTGTTATATAGCCACGCTTATGTGTGAAATCCAATCTGCTATCAACAATTGCTTCTGCAGATAGAAATGGAACACCATCCTGAACAAGTCTAGGAGTTTCGTGAGGACCATCTGTTATTGGCTGGCAGAGCATATCTAAGATAGTCATTTCTTTACACTCGAAACTCTTTGGCTTAAGCAACTTATCCCTATAGTATTCATACTGCTGTTTTCTCGCTGTAAGCTCCGCTGTAAGCTCCGCTGTAAGCTCCGTGAAATTGTCCAGAATACGGACAATTTCACGTTGTACCTCAATATGAGGTACCGGGATTTTCATATCAAGAACTTTGGCCATATCTGGATGTTTGATTCCGGAGCCACGATAATAGCTATCAATCTCTTCTCCTCTGCTCATTATCCAAAAATACAGATAGCGATTTATCAGTACAGAAGTATCATTTGATGTTGCAATCCTATTGTCTGCAGTGACAAATTTTCCTTTGTAATATTTAATGCAGTCAGTCACAGCGCGAGATTTTCCCCACGGAATTGTAACTACTTCTCCTTCTTTTATATAATCTCCGGCTAATTCTTCCGTTGTCCATCCTGTTTGTTCTCCAGTTGATAATAGGAAAACATCTCCCCCTTCAACTTCTAGCGAAAACAAATCTTTAGCTAAGAGATATTTATAGTTATCAACCTTGGGCTGTTTATTTTTGCTGACGGCATTAAATCTCTTATCCCAGATGGTTACCGACCACAACGGTCTAAATTCCACCCCATCCGGGCACAGCTCTTTTATCAACTGATCGAGTTTACTCATTTGCATTTCCCTCCTCGATCTCAGCTACGATTTTGTCGATTTCATCCCTGAGTACCTGTTCACGAGCCACAATGTCTTTGATCTGAGCATTTAGCTTTACAATATCGATCTTTTCCCGCTTATCTTCCTGCTCCACATAGGTGCTGACAGAAAGGTTGTAATTTTCCTTTTTGACCTCATCATAAGAGACAAGACGGCAGAAGTACTGTTTATCCTCGCGCTTAGTAAATGCATCAACGATATGATCTATATTCTCCGAAGTCAGTTTATTATTATTCGTCACCTTCACGCACTCATTCGTAGCGTCAAGGAAGAGGATCTTATTATCCGTTTTTCCTTTCTTCATCACCATGATGCAGGTAGCAATAGACGTACCGTAAAACAAATTGCTCGGAAGCTGGATAATACAGTCCACAAAGTTATTATCTACCAGATACTTACGGATCTTCTGTTCCGCGCCGCCACGATACATAATGCCAGGGAAGCAGACGATAGCTGCCGTTCCGTTCGGGGCAAGCCATGAGAGTGAGTGCATGATAAATGCCATATCTGCTTTACTCTTTGGAGCAAGAACACCGGCAGGTGAGTACCTGGGATCATTAATCAGAATAGGATTATCATCACCGGCCCATTTGATCGAATACGGAGGATTGGACACGATCAGTTCGAACGGCTCATCATCCCAGTGCTGCGGATTGGTAAGTGTGTCCTCACAGGCAATATCAAACTTATCGAAATCAATATCATGCAGAAACATATTGATGCGGCAAAGATTATATGTTGTGATATTGATTTCCTGTCCGAAAAAGCCAGTCACAACCCCATCTTTACCCAAAATTTTTACCGCCTTGAGGAGGAGCGAACCACTGCCACATGCTGGGTCATACACCTTGTTGACCTTCGTTTTTCCAACGGTTCCTAGTCGAGTAAGGAGGATGGATACATCTGCAGGCGTGAAAAATTCGCCACCCGACTTCCCAGCATTTGATGCGTACATGCTCATCAAATATTCATATGCGTCACCAAAAGCGTCAATGTCATGGTTCTGCACAGATCCGAGCTTCATCAGAGAGACTCCATTCAGAAGCTTAACAAGCCTCTCATTTCTCTTGGCGACCGTGCTGCCAAGCTTGTTGCTGTTGACATCAAAGTCATCAAACAAGCCTGCAAAGTCTTTTTCAGACGGGCTTCCCTTTGCTGAATCTTCAATATTACGGAACACCCTCTCCAGTGTTTCATTCAGGTTCTCATCATCCTTGGCTCTTGCAGTCACATTTGCAAATAGCTCACTTGGCAGAATGAAGAATCCCTTTTCCTGAACAAGTCCCTCGCGAGCGGTCTCTGCGTCTTCGTCAGGCATCGCTGCATAATCAAAGTCAGCATTGCCTGCCTCGTGTTCACCTTTATTGATATATTCTGTCAGATTTTCTGAGATGTATCTGTAGAACATCGTACCGAGAACATAGTTTTTAAAGTCCCATCCGTCTACAGCGCCTCTCAGTTCGTCCGCAATCGCCCAGATAGCACGGTGCAGTTCTTCTCTTTCTCTTTCCTTCTTGCTGTCAGTTGCCATTTTAGTTTGCTCCTCCATTTGACTTATTGATCAGTATTTGCACTTTGTTCGCTATCGACCCATTCGTCCACCTCCGATAAACGTAACTTCTTATACTGACGTTCAATTTTGTGGTATTGAATGGTTCTCTTCTTAATCCATAAGCGGATAATATCGTTGCTGAGGCTCAGACGCCTTGCCAGATCTTCAAAGGTTGATCCAACGTTCGATTTCATTCTCAACTTTATTGTTTGTTCTACTGTTCCATTATTTATAGTTTTCTACTCCCTTTTCAAGCATAGTCAATCATCAAAAAAGGACTCAGTTGTAATGCGCACCCTATAAAGAACATTAATAGTATACCATACAAGCCCAATTCTTTGTAGCATTTTTCACAATCATAGTATTAATTGGGCGTATTTCCGCCCAATTAATACTTCGGCACTCCGTACCCATAGATCTGTCTTCCGCCCACCGGGTAGCTGCGTCTTCTGCAGGTGTCGGAGCTATTTCCCTCTATGGTGTAAACGGTTCTGCCGTCGCATTTTTCCACCAGTCCCACGTGGTCTGGGCTGCCGTCGCTGCCCCAGTCAAAGAAGATCACATCACCGGCACTCGGCTTGTAGCTTCTGGTCTGCCACTGATGTTTGTTTTTGTAGAAACTGATCATTCCGCCAACTCCGGCAGACTTCGGCATGATCCCGGCCTTGATATATCCGCACTGGTCTGAGCACCAGGAAACGAAGCAGGCGCACCATTCCACACGGCCGTGGAAACCGTACCAGCTCCAGAATTTCTGTCCTCCTCTGTTGCCGATCTGCTGGGCAGCAACGCTGATGATCTTGCCGTTGCCGATGCCGTAATTGTAATTGCCGTACGGATAGTAACGGAGAACGTGGGCAGGGTACTGCTTATCGCCATAGGACTTCCAGCCGTGTTTTTGGGCCTGCATGTCCGAGAAATCCGAAGCGTTTTCCACCGTGTAGCCGCCGTCCCGGGCTATGGCCCAGGAGATATATCCGTTGCCGTAGTTGTACCCCTGAAGTGCAAGGCGGATCCGGTTCATATCCATGGGGTTCTTGCATTTTGCTTCCTTCAGGGATGCAGCCAGTGCCTGAACACCGCACTTGATGGAGTATTCCGGGTCCTTGATGCTGTTCGGAGAGTGGGGATACTTCTTGTTGTACCCGCTTTCCGAGGCCTGCATGGGATCAGTGCCTCTACCGCCGGACTCTTGCATCATCACGGCTTTGATCAGTTCTGTATACTCACCGATTCCGTATTGGCCGGCATACTTGGAAATCACAGCAGAATAGGCTTCTACCTCCGGGCTCACCGGCGTGTAGTTTGCCGAACTGTCATCGCCGAAGAAGTAAAACGCAGCCCCAAACAGGATGCAGACCAGCACGGTCACAAGGCAGACGATTCCTCCGGCAGATATGGCTTCGATCATTGCTTTTGCGCTTAGGATCAGATCCCGAAGTCTCCTTGCCGTTCTTTGCACCATTCTTCCGGTCCGCCGGGCGGCTCTCTTCGTGATACGGACACTCTGCAGGGATCTTTTCCGGGAATCCACAATGGTCCGCTGCTTAGCGAACTCACGGATCGCCCGCTCTTTTCCTTTTGTCCTCGCCAGCTGACGATTGTTGGCAAAGTTCCGGATGCTTTTCTCACGGCTGACGGGATAATTCCGGAGGCTTCTCTGCCTGCCGGTGATTAGCTGTTTTTCTGCAAGATGTCTTTTGCGGAACCGGACGAAACTTTGGGTTCTGACTGGGGATGCAGGAACGCCATCCTGAGCCTGACTAACCGAATAGCGGATCTTTCCCGCCGTCGATGCGGCTGTTCTTTCCGCCATATATACCGCATCTGTTCCGGCATCCTGTGCCATACCCGTGATCCGGTTCGATGCGTACTCATCCGGAGATCTGCTGCTTCGGGTACGGGGATCATCGACAAGGTCTTTTGTTCTGGTCTGAACGTCTTTCATTCGGCAGGTCAGGACCGCTGCCCGGTCCAGTGACTTGATGGTTCCTTTCTGAACCTTCCGGGTCTTTATCTCTGGCATACATCGCTCCTCCTTTCAAAAAAATATGAGGACCGAAGTCACCGGTCCTCATGTACGGGAGGGGATCCCTCCCGGCTTTTCCTACGATTTCTCACGCAGAGGCTTCAGGTATTTTTCCACCAGAGCATCGAACTCTTCCTGGGATTTTGCCACTTCACGGATCTTTTCCAGAATGCGGAGTTCCTGATCGGTAAGCAGGTCAGATTCAGTAGATGATGCTGCAGACGATTTACCAAGTGCAGGTTTCCGCGGTTCCTCCAGTCCTTCTCCCGGCTTGGTGGTCATCAGCTTATACAGCTTCGTGTTTTTCGGGAATTTATTCTCAAAAGGAACCAGAGAGGAGCCCACCTTGATCAGGCCGTGTCCGGCATCCACGTTGGTGATATATGAAAGCTGCAGATCCGAGATGTTCAGCAGGCGGGCCAGCTCGATCCGGTCTGTGGCCGCCTGATTCAGCATGACGATGAACTCGGAGTTGGACAGCATGGTACGGGCAGTGTGGGACTGGAGAAGGTCCAGCACGTTCTGTGTGATCCCGGTGCAGTAGGCGCCGTATTTCCGGACACGCTTCCACAGCTTGTACAGAAACTGGGCGGAATACTCGTGCATGAAGAGAATATAGATCTCGTCGATGAACACGAAGGTCTGCTTTCCTTTCTGCCGGTTTTCCGTAATGCGGTTCAGGATGGAATCCAGAATCACCAGCATTCCGATGGCACGGAGCTGTTCTCCCAGTTCCAGAATGTCGTAGCAGATCAGGCGGTTTGAAGTATCCACGTTGGTCTGCCTGGCGAAGGTGTTGAGGGATCCTCTTGTAAAAAGCTCCAGTTCCAGTGCAAGGGATTGCGCTTCCGGTTCTTTCTGCTTCAGCAGTTCATCCCGGAAGTCCGCAAGGGTCGGAGGCGTTCCCATATAGTTTCCCTGCTTGTAGTAGCGGTAGACGTTTTCCGTGCAGCGGTCGATGATGGACTGCTGTCCTTTGGCGAACTTATGCCCGGCGATGATCTGCTCGCAGAGAGACTGAAGAAACTGGGACTTTTCGATGATCGGGTCTGTTTCCCCGTAATTGCTGCTCATGTCCATGGCGTTGATGTGGTTCGGGGAAGTGGCGGAGATCTCAATGACGGAACCGCCCAGTGCCTTGATGAGAGGCGCGTACTCACGCTCCGGGTCCACCACGATAATGTCTGCGTCGGTGGACAAAATGAGATTGGTGATCTCGTTCTTGGCAGTGAAAGACTTTCCGGATCCGGAGACTCCCAGAATAAAGGAATTGCCGTTCAGCAGCTTTCTCCTGTCTGCGATCATCATGTTCTTGCTGATGACGTTCTGGCCATAGTAGATTCCGTTTTTGTCATAGACTTCCTGAACACGGAACGGCATGAAAACCGCAAGTGACTCTGTCGTCAGAGTGCGGAAAGCGTCGATCTTCCGGACCCCGAAGGGCAGAGCAGTCTGAAGTCCCGGAAGCTGCTGGAACTTCAGAACCGCCATCTGACAGAGATGTTTTCTGGCGATGGTCATGATCTCCTCCGAGTCATTGTCCAGCTGCTTTTTGCTGTCCGCGGTGTGCACAACCGTGATCACTGCAAACATCATGCGCTGGTCCCTGGTGGTGAGATCATCCAGAAATTCCTTGGATTCCTTCCTCTGCTGCTCCATGTCGTAGGGAACGACTGCGGAGAAGTTGTTGTTCATGTTCTGCTTTCTCTGCCAGTTGGTGATATTCGTCTCCACACCAAGTAGCCGTTGTTCCACTTCCTTCACCGCCTCGTCTGTAGGCACCGGGATCACGTCGATGCTCAGCATCATGCTGCGGTTGATATCTGTGATCTCCGCCACCATGCTGTCCTTGATATATGAAGCGTAGTCCCGGAGCAGGATCACACGGCCGTAGCGGTCACCGACTTTGAAATAGTCGGAGTGGTTCTCGTAATCGTCCGGACAGATATAATCTTTGAAACTGTGGCCTTTTCTCATATGGTCCTTCATGTCGAACTGAAAGCTAGTCTCCTCGCCGGTTCGCATGAAGTCGTGAATGATCCGGAGACGTGATGCCGCGTCCATTTCCGTGCAGACGGAGCCCAGCCGGCTGAAGTGGGCGATGAGATCTGCGCCTACACGGGCAAAGTACACCCGGGCATCCTCAATGCATTTTTTGTTTACGGATATCGTGACGTACTTGTCCTGGACAATGGCGTTGGAGCCGGTGGCCTTCTCCATGAGCATCTCGTTGTATTCCTCACGGTATTCGTTGAGTCCGTCATCTTTCATGTCGATCAGGATCTGTTTCTCAAAATCCGTCCGGTTCAGCCTGCGGTTGTTGATGGTGATCTTGGTGGTGCTTCCGCTGTCCAGTGCGTTCAGAAGCTCCGAGTATTCCAAAAACATGGCTTCCTTGTCCTCCCGGGAGGCCACCGCATAGTTGATATCCTCGAACTTGTAGGTCATGGAATACTTGTTTTTCCCGGAAAGAAAAATCCCGTCAGGCCATATTGTGCTGACGGGAATGATATCCTGGACTTTCTTCGGGACCTGAAAGCGTTCTTTGTCCTGCTTCAGGATGTTGGTCAGTGTTTTGATCATATTCATTTCTCCTTTTCAGTGTTTCATTGTCTGTGTTTCAGCTTCCGGCTGTGATTTCTGCCGGATTTTCCGCTCCTCATGGCTCTCCCGCCACGTCTGCGAAGAGGAAATTTCTTTTTACGGCTCTCCTCCGCCGACTCCCGGAACATGCTGTAGTAGAGGTTGGTATTGCCAAAGCAAAGATGCTCCGGAAGAAGAATCTCCGACCGGATCCATGCGGCAATGAATTTCTCTGCGGTCATCCCGTTGTACTTCAAAAATCCGATGGCAGCGAACGGTGCGGCTGCGACGATGCAGATCCAGCTTACTGTCTCCAGTCCCAGAACCGGCTTGAAAGTGAAATAGATCAGAACAGCGATGGCGCAGGCCAGTACAGAGAAGATAAACTGCCGCAGCGTAAGCCCGAAAAACATGGACTCTGTGTATTCGCGGATCTCCCGGTTGATGCGTACTTCCATTTAGCGCGCCTCCTTTCCCCGTTCAAGCTGGATGGTGGACAGCTTTCCCTGAAAGTTGTCGAAGTGGTAGATGTTGTCGGAAAGAATGTCCTTGGGTTCTACCTGACTCCGGTTGGTTTCCTTCACCATATTCTGAAGGTCTCTTACCGGGATCTGGCTGGAATCCGGCACCAGCAGGACTTCGTGCAGACTGCTTGGAAGGACGGTATATCCTTCGCCAAGAACATCTGCCGCCTGTTCCTTTACGCCGGGATAGAAGAAGGCTGCTGCGCCGAACTGCCTGCCTCTGCTACTGATGATATAGATCGGTTCATTGCTGCCGGCTTTACCCCTCAACGGAGCGTCTGTGTCAGTGCCGGACAGAAGATTTTTTCCATCTTCATCGCAAAAAATAACGTCCTGAAGATCCTTCATCTCGGGAGGATCTATCTTTACGGCGCTGCGGATGGCTTCCTGGAAAAGTTCATTTCTGTCGTAGCCGTTTGCTTCGGCAATCCCGTTATTCACGACCGTGCGCCAGCATTCGCTCATGTTTCTGCTGAGCTGGACATCGCAGATCAGCGCAAGACCGTTTCCCACATCCAGATAAGGCTTGTCCAGCAGATACTCCCGGTTTCTCTTTGTCTCCACAAGACGAAGAGAAAGCTTGTCCCGGATGTTGTCAAAGGAAAGATCCGGCTCTGCCGGGTCCAATCCCCTGTCAATGCTTTCGAGATATGCCCGGGTCACATCTCCCATGAGGCGCTCCAGCGATGCACCATGGCGGAAAAGGTCATATGCCTGATCCAGATACAAGGTTGGAGATGCCTTGCTTCCATCCTTCTGAAAGCAGAACCCGTGGTTCTTCTGATCGTTGATCTTCACCACTTCCACTTCCTTCAGACTGAGCCCGGCTCTGACATCTTCCGGCAGCTGCCGCAGGATCTCCTGCTTCGCCATTTCCATAAAGTCTTTTTCTCTCATACGAATTCCTCCTTGATTTTTGCAAAACAAAACGACAGCCGGAATTAGCTGCCGTAAATCGGATTACAGTCCCATCATTTCCCGGACGATGGCATCGCTCATCTTGACTGATCCCACCAGAACGAGCATGTTGAACACCAGCTCGCCCACGTACTTCCATACCATGGCCGCAGGTGCCGCATCTGCGTCAACCACCGGCGGGGTGGAAGCGAACTTGGTGAAGATGATACAGGCCAGAACGATGATCGCTCCTTCCAGACACACCGCCGCATATCCCTTCAGGAAGCTGATCCCCACATTCTGGGTGGGTTGTCCGGCAAAAGTAGAGAGCGGAATCGGCGCAATGGCCGTGTACATATACAGCTTGAAGAACCTGCCATAGACGGTGAGAATAATGATGAAAGACAGAACTGTTATGACCAGACTGCCGATCAGCGTCACCGCCCATAGGGGGATACTCTCAAAAAAGCCACAGTCCTCGATAGCCTTTACCATTTCTTTCGGCAGCGTTGTCTTTCCGGCAGCTGCGATCCCGGAGGACCGCATAATAGTGCTGACCACACCCTGAATAATGGTGAAGATCGCCATCATCAGCTCCAGCCCGTAGGTGACAACGCCTTTTGCAATGGCAAAACGGATAAAGAGTTTCAGCGCATGCTCCGGCCGTTTCACTTCATCCAGACTGGCACTGGTCCTTGCCATTCCCACCAGAAAAAACAAAACGAGCAGGGCAAGCCCGATGGCCTGTACTGCTCCGTTGATGTTCAGGATCACCTTCCAGATACCGCCGCCCTTGAAGGTCTCCGGCGATGTGGTGAGCAGCTGCCATACCTCCGCCAGCTTCTCGTTCCACGTCGTCAGGGCGTTCTGGAGGTTCTGTACTACCCAGTTATCACTCACCGGCCATCACCTCCGGAATCATTGTATTTCTTTGAATTTTCCATTGCCGCCTCCCTCTATATGATCATGTTCATTATCTCTTTTGTAAACGTGATGATGATCCCGCCGGCCAGTGTCAGAAATCCGTTGGCGCGGGCACTGGGATCGTGAGACTTCATCGACAATCCCACTTGCATGATGCCTAACCCCAGCAGGATCAGCCCGATGGCTCGGATCAGGCTGAAGATAAACGTGGACAGATTGTTTACCGTGGAAATCGGATCGCCTGCTGCAAAACAGGTGGCCACGCCCACCGTGCAGGTTAGCACCATCGCCGCATATCCGGTGATAATGCTCCTTCTCCTTATCTCATCGGTTTTCAGTTCATTCTTTTTCCTAGTCATTAAATAGTTCTCCTTTCTCGAATTCATGCTGCAGATCTTCTTCTGACAAGAGCTCATATCCGGTGGGCTCTAGTGGCTGATCGTCCTCCTGATCCATGAACGCCGACGTCAACTGGATGCTGAAGTCCGCCTTATCCGCTATGCCGTGCAGGTACGGTGCAGCTCCGCCGTCCTCTGTCAGTGCAATATTGGGATGCTTCAGAATGTCATACTTGAGATCCTTCACCGGCCGTTCGCCCCGGACAAAAAGAAGAGCATACCGGTTATCCAGCATCCGCACTTCATCCGGCTTCATCAGTTCTCTTCCGGTGTTCTGGTAATTTGTTGAATAGTTGCCGCTCCTTCCGGTGGACCTGCCGTAGGTGTTGGTATCGATGGTCTCTTTTCCCAGAAGCTCGCTGACGTACTTGTGGGTCTGCTGCTCGTTGCCGCCCAGGTAGACGAATTCATCGCAGTTGCCCATGATGGATTCCCAGTCTTTTTCGTACAGCGCCTTAAGCTGAGCAAGATTCTGCAGAATGATGCTGACCGACACGTTCCGGGAGCGCATGACGGAAAGGATCTTCTGAAAGTCCGACGGCATGGACAGGTTGGCGAACTCGTCCAGGACAAAATGAACGTGAACCGGCAGACTGCCGCCGTGCTTTTTGTCTGCGCAATGGAAAAGCTGCTGAAAGAGCTGGGTGTACAAAATGGATACTAGAAAGTTGAAGCTGGTATCGTTGTCCGGGATAATGGCAAACAAGGCTGTTTTCCTTTCTCCCAGTGACGGCAGGTCCAGTTCATCGGTGATGGTCAGTTTCGCAAGGCTCTCCAGGTTGAATTTCTCCAGCCTTGCAGCCAGGGTGATCTGGATGGACTTCAGCGTCTTTGCCGCTCCGGAATGGTAATTGCGGTAATACTTCAGAGCAATATGATCCGGGTCCGTCTTCTCCAGATCGAAGAAGAGATTGTCCAACGGGCTGGGGGAGTTGTCCTCTTCGTCCACATCCCCGGCCCGGAGCATCTCCATGACCATGGCAAAATTCTGCTCTTCCTCCGGCGCTTCGTATTTCAGATAAAAGATCAGTGCCAGAAGCAGCATCTGCGCTGCCGTGTCCCAGAATGGATCGTTAGACTGAGCGCCTTTTGGCGTGGTGGATTTGAAGAGGTTGGTCACCAGCCGCTGCACATCGTTATCGTCTCTCAAATAGACAAATGGATTGTAGCAGTGGGACCGGTCCATCTCCTGCAGATCCAGCGCCTTAACGGCGTATCCCTTTTCCTCCAGAAGATGACCGGTTGCCCGGATTGTCTCGCCCTTCGGATCCAGGATCACAAGAGAGCTTTCTCCGCACTGCATGACATTGGGTTTGCAGTAAAACCGGGTCTTGCCCGCACCGGATCCTCCGATAACCATGACATTCAGATTTCTTCTGTGCTTTCTGCCGTTCAGACCAATCCGTACATTCTGTGTAAGCAGTTTGTTGTTTTCCGGGATCCTGTCGGCATATCTTTTGTTCAGCGTTTTAGGATCTCCCCATTTCGCAGAGCCATGCTCCTCGCCCCGGCGGTAATTCCGCCGGGTGGAGAGCCAGACGCCGATGCTGATAGCGTAGATCACCAGGAAAAGCAGGATCGTTCGCAGTGTGTTTTCTGTTATCCGGATCTGAAAAGGCTGCCGGAAAGCACCGGACAGTTCGTCCACGTGCTCCAGCAGCCCGTTCGTCATATATGGTGCGGCGATCAGCGCAGCCCAGATCACGGGAATCACTCCGATGACTGAGCCGAGCAGGATATTCTTCTTATCGGTAGTGTTCATGACAGGCCTCCGATACCAGAAAACGCTTTTGCTTCGCCTCATAGAGTTTCACCATCAGTTCATCCACCGGATCAGTGGGGAGGCCTTCCCGGATCTGCTTCGTGCGGAGATCATTCAATGCGTTAAGCAGAATGTTCCGGTCATAGGAATCCATTTCTAAGATCAGTTTTCTTTCCATGGCTACCTCTCATTCTCCCAGCCGTCTCTGGCTCGGGCCAGCATCTCTCTGTTCACTTCGTCAGCTGCGGTTTTCACCGCAGTCAGTTCACGGCGTACATCTTTTTCCTTGCGGCCTTCGAAAAAACGGGCAATGCGTTCGAAATCCACATCCGGAGGATCCAGCCGGTAGTGTTTCGCCATGAGATACACACTGAGATCCGCCAGATTTACGGTCCTTCCTCGAAGCGCCTCGTCCCGGACAAAGGTCGTCATCGCCCGCTGACGCACGGCACCGAGAAGTACTTCCGGTGACGGCATCCCGCTCATCTCGTGGTATTCCTTCCTGCTGATCGTTCTTCCCATCGCCGTAGTCTGAGTGACATCAAAGTTCTTGCTGACATCCGAAGCAAATCCCTGACTTCCGTCCGGCTTCTCATAGGTGACCGGCTTCAGCATCAGGATGGCTTTTTCGCCTTTGTTCACAAAGATGTTGTCATTCTTCCAGTCATCAAAGGACCGGATCCATGTTGCTTCCGGTCTCTGCCGCCCGATGAGAAGGGCATTGGAAACAGAACTTCGAAGGAAGCGGGCCTGCACATCCGCATAGGTCTTCAGTTTCTCCGGGTCCAGAAGCTTCTGCGTCTCCTCTGACAGCATTTCAAAGATACGGTCTTTTTCTTCTCTCTTCTGTGTTTTGTAGGCTTCACGGTCGAAGGTATCGTTACTACTCACTTGATTCATTGCTGAACCTCCTTTCTGTGCATAAGAAAAGACCTCACCAGAGTTGATGAGGTCATGTATGTCAGGCTATTGCACAATGGAGATAAGGTCTTTCAAATATACAGCAGTGAATTGTTTTATTTAATTATTTCATTTCGGCAAACTGGGAGTTATCTATGTCTTCCAAGATCATCAAAATTTCTTTTTAATGCTGTTTCAGTAAACGGGATAACGCAGATCATGATAACCATCTGTGCAATGACGATAATCAATCCAGCAATGCCTGTCATGTCTACACTCTTTCCGTAGACAAAAAACATCACCACAATGGAAACCGGCAATAAAGTCAGACCACTGCGGTACCATATTTTGCCGCTATACTTATGTGCAAACATCCAGGTTTCCTGATTTTTCATGGATCTCGGCGTTCTATATCCAAACACCCCATTAATCTGTTTTGGCCCGCCTTTCATGAAATATTTTCCAAATCCAATCATCATAGCTGGTGTCAAAAGGCACATGATCAACATGAAAATCCAAAATCCTGTCATAGCTATTCTCCAGACAAATTACAATCTATTTAACCCTTACATTTACCATTGTAACAGTTATGTCGCCTGTGGCTTCTATTCTATACCATTTGCCTCTTTCAAGTTTAATGGTTTCCGACATTCCCGGAGTAATATATCCAATTTGGTATTTGTTTTCTGGATTCTCAACATCAATAAACCATACGTCTGTATCCTGCGAGCCAGATACCCTAACCGAGCCTAAAACTGGCTGGATTTCTTCGGCTTCCAAATCAGTTAATGTGAATGTATGCACATTTCTATATTGGATAAAAGAAAATACAATAATCCCGACGACAACTATAGTGACTATTATCAGCATCCACTTCTTCTTTTTATTCCTCACCCTCATCGTTGTCATCATTGTCATTGTTTTTTACCGCGCTTCCTACGGCAAGCCCAAGGCACATGCCAGCGGAAAGTCCCATCGGCATATACATACCAATATTTCCTGTTGCTGCACCTAAGGCTGTTCCCAGACTCATTCCTATAGCCATACCTAAAGCCATACCTGTTACTGCTTTGTTTCCACCGTCTTTTTTATCTTTCACGATTATCCCACCTCCACAAATCCCGATTTGTCATTTTCTAATTTGATAACATCATTCTGATAAATCCGATATGATGGTTCATCAGCAACCGTACACATTCTTATACCCCGATATTTCACAGTATGACTGATGACACAAAACTTTTCAACTTTACGATGATAGTAAGATCAAAATGAGTAACGCAGCATGTTTCATCATTTGCTGCGTTACTGGTTAAATTGTTGATTACGTTATTTCATCATTACAATCAGATGCATTTTATTAAGCATATTTTTCTCTTACCATTTCCTATCGCTCCTTTCCCGGCCGCTTGGGAAGCGGCACTTTCACAGTATTTTCCTTGGAAGAAGGCATCTTCTCTTTTTCACGGGACAGCTTCTGCTCCCGGGACTGCCGCCTCCGGTAGTAGTTCAGTTTCTCCCGGACAGATGGCCTATTCATTCCAGTCGACCCATTTGAGCGGCTTGTTTGCCTCAAGCTTGGCTCGGACGGAGGGTCGTTTGCCGTCTTCGCCAAATCGGGGTTTGCCTTCGATTTCTGTCTCCCGGGACCTGCCCCCATAGTCCTTTCGCTTCTTGCCTCCGGCTCCTTCTTCTCCCGTGCATCCTTTTCCGGAAAATACTTTTCCTGTTCTTTTACGCTGCCGGTTACGGATGCCGTTGGCACCGTTCCCAGCCGGAAGCGTTCGGTGATCCGCTGGATCTTGGATGCGTCCTCGGCTCTTGCGATCACATCCACCACAGCGTTCTCGTCTTTATTGTTCTTGTCCCGCAGCACGCAGTAGAGCACCCCGTAGCGTTTGGCTTCCTGTGTGAATTTCTTCAGATCCTTCTGCTGCACCGTGTAGACCTTCAGTTCCTTTCCGGTTCTCAGCATGTTGGTGAGCCGGGTCTTTCCCTTTGTCTTCTGTTCTTCCTTCAGCACGGCATGAAGAAGGATGGCGATGTTCTTGGCTCCGTTTCCGGTGATCCTCGCCGCCACCTCCACACCTTCCAGCGACAGTCTTACGACCTGTTCTGCTGCATCTCCTCCTGGATTCATAATTGTTTTCTCTCCTTTCCCCGTGTTCTGTCCTCGAGCACGATTTCAAGATTCCGCACTACCTGACCGGACCGTTCCCGGATGTCCCGGCAGAGCTTCAGTTCCTTCCGGGCCTCCTTCAGTTCTGCGGTCAGTTCCATGATCTGTTCCCGGCACTGCGCCTCTTCCTCTTCCGGCATCTTCCGCCGGAGCTTCTGCCTCAGTTCATCCCGCCGGGTACTGACGGCAGAGTACTGCTTCGTCAGAGTCTTCATCCGTTTTTCCAGATCCTCCTCCGTGCTGATGCTGTATCTGGCAAGGAGCTTTGCTTCTTCGCTGTACAGATCACACTTCAAAAGCTCCTCTTTCAGGACCGCATGAAGCCTCATGGGATTCTGCCGGTACTTCGGCAGGTATCCCAGCTCGTAGCAGTACCGGAGATACAGCTTTTCCAGACCGCTTCGCCCCTTGATTTTGTCGATCCTGCGCTTCAGGTCATAGTGATTGGAGCTGCGGGACTCTTTCTGCAGCCGCTGCATCCTGACACCGATATCATTTGAGAATACTCTCTGCTGGATCATCTCTCTGGTGTACTGGTCGCCGAGACGGTCGGTCCGGATGGCCTTCGTCCATCCCGGCGGCGTCACTGTCCAGTACTTGCGCCGTGGGTTGAACTGATAGAGATAACCCCGCTTCTTCAGCTCCGACTTGAATTCCTCCATGTTGACGCTGACCGAGATGGCTTCATCCAGGGCCTGCCTTGCCACATTGTATCTGGTAGGCATGCCGGCTTGCTCCATTTTGTAGAGAGGGTATGGGACCCGCTTTCCTTCCGGATGTTCAATGACGGACAGATCCCGTTCCCGGCAGATCCGGTCGGACGCCGCACGGATCCGCATGGTCTCTTCCGTGCAGAAGTGAAAACGTTTTCCGTCCACAAAGGATACCGAGTTGAAAACGATGTGGTTATGAACATTATTTGTGTTCAAATGAGTGGCAACCACGATCTGGAAGCGGTCGCCCCAGAGCTCCTTCGCCAGCTGCACTCCGATCTCGTGGGCTTCCTCCGGCGCCACCTCGTAGCCCTCGAAGCTCTGCATGCAGTGTCCGCACACGATTCCTCCCGTCTTGTTGAAGCTCTGCTTGGTAATGTTGAACTGTTCTCTCGCATTCTCCACATCGCAGTTGATTCCGGTAGTGAAATACTGCTTCTCCGTTTTGCCTTCGTCGGCAGCGTATGCAATGACATCCGCAAGCGCCTGCCGGTCTGAATCGGAGAAGTCAAGGTTTCTGGTCTTCTCCGGATTGCCGATATATGACAAAGGGTTTCCGGGATTGCCCCGGATCCGTTTGATTTTCGTCACTGCCATTCTGTTTTCCTCCTTTCCGGCATCAGATATCTTCGTTCCATCTCGAGCCTGAACGTGCGCCATGCTTTTGCTTCTGACTTAAGTAGTTTCTGTGCTTCCTCGCCGGACGTCACTGTGGATAGTGTCTGTAATCGATCCGCAAATTCCGATATCCGGTTCATGTCCTCGAAAAATTCCGGGCCCGGTCTTTCCGGCGGAACATAGCCCCGGAGAAGGAGACGGACCAGATCGGTTTCAGTCATGCACGCCCGCCTCGCATTCTCCGCCAGCTCCTCCGCCTGCTGTTCGCTGAGCCAGAACTGTTTCTTTTTCCCTCGTCTTCCCAAAATCTCACCTCCATCCTCCGGGGGTCTTAGGGTCCTCCCTAAATCTATGGGTGCCGGCGGCCGGTGCCCATGCCTTTGTACTCACATGGGAGTACGAAGGCTTTGCTTGCTAAAGTTATGCACAGCATCCTACCTTTCCATGGACTGTTTTCTCTCGTGCTTCATTGGATGAAATTTCTTCGACCTGATTCCGTTTTCCGTTACATAAAACTGCTCCGGAAATTCGAATTTCTTCCGCATTTTCTTTTCCAGATCCGGCGGCATGGACAGGAATCTTTCGCTTTCGACAGGTGCGTAGCAAATGAAAAACGGACCTGCAATGATCTCCTGCAGCCGCCCGTTCTGGTCAAATATTCCTCTGTTCAGTTCCATGCCGAGCATTTTTCCTTCCTCGTTGCAGACTATAGCACAGTCTCCGACGCGCGGATCCGATGCATCCTCAAAGGGCATATATTCTTCAATATTTCCCTCCACGAGCCTTTGCATCGACTCCAGATTGTCCTCGATTTCCGCAATCTCTGCCAGATTTCCCGGCTTAAGCAACAGCACCCGGAGCTTATCGTTTTCATTATGTTCGTTCATATTCAGGGCTCCTTTCACGATTAATATGCAGTAATTTTGGCAGCACATCGTTCTGCTGCAATAAAAAAACGGAGACATTCAGGTCTCCGTTGCAGACATCTGCGCATCAATGATCTACAGATAAATTGATATATATCCTCTCAAACTTTCGATCATTTGATCAAAAGAAAGTTCACCGACATAAGCATTTCGCTTGCAATACAGCTCCCAGCGTTTACGAAATCCGGCATTCGATTGAATATCGTTCAAATCGCTGAGTATACTATTTGCATCAAGTTCTGTATTCCGATACGCAAAAGTTGTATTCACTGCTTCCCGCAGTTTGTTTTTATCAAGGTTATCTGATTTCAAATTAAACAGAAGGTAAAGGTCGTAAAAATCCTTGCTGCGGCTATTATCCGTCTTTCTTGAAACAACCGTCTCGAGTTTCTCTGCAATAATAGTCTCAAGGTTATATGACATTACTTTTACAGTTTTGTCATCTTCAAATACAGAACAGTATGGATATTCGATCGCATCTGGCGTTATCGGATCTCCAGTCGCAACATCTATGCTGAAGGGCTGACGTATATTCTCAATTTGACCCTCCATCAAAATTTTATATCCGGGATATTTATCTTCAATTTTAATGTTGTCAATCGATTTTAAAATATATCGCAGTCCATCCACACTATCGGAAGCGGCCAGTTCTGAAAAAATCTTTTTAATTTCACTTTCACTCAACGGATGATTTCTCAAAGACATATCCATATCCATCGTTGTTCGTGTTTGTATCCCCAGTACCGATGAAAGAAGAAATCCCCCTTTCAAAATCAAATCTGTCCTGTATTTGCTTGCTGCAATGCGTTCTAAAAAATGTTCGAAGAAATACAGCAGTAGTAACGTGTTGATTGATACACCTGATTCTTTTGACCTCTTCCTGATCAGAGCCATCATTTTATCTTTGTTCATATTACCTCCAGGATGTCATCCACTTTCTTTTCAATCTTCATCACGCCGGCATAAACACGGAGTTTCTTATAGTCTCTGTCAGGATCGCTGGCATAGGCCTTCATGGCATGAGAGAATATCTCCACATCAACGTTTTTCCTTCCTGCAATCAGGTCGCAGATGGTCCGTTCCTTGTCATAAACCCTGACCGCATTCCCGAAGACAGTTGGTTTCTCCACGATACCCATCGAATAAATTTCTTTTTTTACAAAATGAAATACGGTTCCGTCGGAAATATGCGAGCTGTTATACCCTTTATAGACGGTAACCTCTTTCTGATAGGGCACACGATCTGTCATGCCATGAAGATACAGTGCGCTTTGAAACGAATAGATACATCTGCTGTTTGTAATTTGAAAGAAATAGTACTCATCATAATCACCGGAAGCATCACAATAAATACCTCTTGCAACTCTCTCAATGCGTCCTTTTTTGACCATTTCCGAGAGATACCAGGAAGGGATCCCCTGATCCCTTACCATAGAGGATGTGACAATTCCGTTATTTGCCTTTGCTATTGAATTAATCTTATCGTAAGCCGTCATAGTTTCTTCCTTTCATGCTTACATTATTGCATATTGTTAGCACAAAAGCAAGAATCATATCCATTTGACAACGATTCATCTGGGTCCCGTCACTATATGGAATTGAATACCACTGTTAATAACCTGTGCCTTCACAATACAGGAAGAACTGTCATCGCTCGTTCTCGATCTCCTTTTCGCTCTTCTCACGCTGTTTTTCCATTGCCTGATCGATGGATGTGATCATCTCATCAGCAGTCTTTCTGATCCGTTCCAGCGAATTTCTCAGCTCCTTTGTGTCTTTTCCGGAGGACCATCCTGCCACATATCCAAAGGTATAGTCCGCAGTATCCAGGCCGAAGTGGCTGCAGACAGTGTAGGCGATGCTCTCCGCCTCGACTTCCTTTGTACTGCGGTCCGGTGGCTTTTCCTCATCCATATTCTCCTTAGAGTGCAGTCTCTGGTGGCTGATCTCATGGATCATGGTCTTGATGGTCTGGACCTGACTCATGCCTGAGCGGATGGCAATGCGCTTTGCTGCATCGTCGTAATACCCGTTGGCACCGCCCTGGATGTCCTCGGAACAGATGGGAACCGGGCATATATCCTTCAGCGCATTGAACAGCTTGTGATAATTTTTCACGTCTCCGGTCAGCTCGTTCACGCCGATCATCGGGAGCTCTCTGCCTTCCGTCTGTTCATAGGCGAACACGCTGACCACCCGAAAGCCGGTAATCTCAACGATCTCTTTATCCCCATCGTCTGCAGCATCTTTTTCCACCTTGTACTTGCAGGGAGCCAGAATGCGGATTCCTTTTTCTCCTTTGCGGACCTGCCGGTCGAATTCCTTCTGCCATGTCCGATAGCCTGCAACCAGAGAGGCGGAAGGGTACTGCATGGCAATCAGAAGGCAGTTGTTCAAAGAGTAGTGGTGGAATTTGCTCATGCACTTCAGCATTTCCCGGTACCTGTCACTTTCAAATACTTCCTTCACGCCTTCTTCCAGCCGGTCGGTGATCTCCCGGATCTGTTCCTGCCGGCGCTTCCGTTCAGGTCCCCGTTTCTTCTTTTCATCCAAATCTCAGATCTCCTTTCTGCTGCATGGTTCTCAGAAACATCAGCTCGTCGTTGTAGTCCTTGCCGTGTAAAGGCGGCTCGTCCCGGATGCGGTACCGTCCGTTCAGCCTGCCGATGATCGATGCGGCCGCGCTTCTTCCGGCGGGATCATCATCCAGACGGAGAATGATTTCTTCCGTTTCCGGATGGTGATCCAGATAATTTTCAAGTGCTGCAGGAGGCTTTACTGTCTTTGATCCTCCGTATACACCACCCAGGGAGAGCAGTGATTCACTGTTCCATCTTTCTCCGCTCATCCTGCGGATCGTTGCATAGGACAGAAGGTCGATGGCACCTTCAAATACATGGACGCATTTTACCGTGCCTTCGATCCGGAAGGAAAAACGCTTGTCGGAGCCAGCAGCCTCGCCCATGATACGGTCTTTTCCAGTCCCCCGGAAGAAGGCGTATCTCGCTTTATTGTTTTCATCAAAGCCCAGAAAAATTGCACTGTGAGAAGGCAGCGATTCATATAGCATCCCTTCGGCAATGCACTCTTCGAGAATTCCACGATCGATACCCCGGCCGATAAGATAGCGAATAACCACCTGATTGTCATGCGCCTTTTCCGGCAGGAGCAGCCGCTTTGCTTTGCCGTTCTTCGGGACAAAATAAAAAGGAGGCTGTTTCGCCTCCGTGCCAAGTATCTTTCCCACCGCCTCTGTGAAGGGTATATTATTCACTTTTATCAGATAGTCCAGCGCTGATACGCCGCCGAAACCTCTGGACCACCACATCCATTTGCCGTTGGAGATCTTCAAGCTGTCATGCTCTCTGGTACAGTATTCACCGCCTGAAATATGGATCAGATTCCCCGGATCGTTCTGCCTGAGATAGGTCAGAAGATCCATCTCCCGGGCCTGCTCGATTTCTTTTGCCGTATAACCGGCCATGTTCATCACCTCCCGAAACTGAAAAATGCAGAGAAAATGATCTTTCCCTGCATGTACAGGCCCCGCTGAGGCAGGGCTTTTCAGTAGTATTTATTCTATCGTTCCCACTCACTTGTATAGTCGTCTCTGGACCGCATTCCGTCCAGCAGTCCTTCCCTGAGAAAACTGGTCTGTTCTCCGGTCTCACCGGCGATGATGATATGATCCAGCATTTTGATACCCATGAGTTCGCCGCATTTGACCAGTCTCTCGGTAACGGCAATATCCGCCTGGCTCGGCTCACAGTTTCCGGAAGGATGATTGTGAATACAGATAAAGGCTGCCGCATTGGACAAAATGATGGCCTTGAACGCCTCTCTCGGATTGATCATGGCTGCATCCAGTGTGCCTACGCTGCAGATATGAAGGTTGATGGGTTTGCCGTTCGTCTTCAGATTCAGGACCGCAAACACCTCACGGTCGTAGCTTTTCAGCTCGCCTGCCACCACTTCCATTACAGCTTCCGGGGACGTGACTTCTTTGGTGGAATAGAGAGAGGGTTCTTTTACCAGCCGGACGTTTACGACTTTGATCTCATTTTCGCTCTTCTTCGGCAAGGATCATCACCTCCTCGATACGGATGCTGATCACCGTTCCGTCTTCCAGATCATTCACCAGCTTCCTTAGTTCTTCCATTTCACTGATGGCTATGGTATCCGCTGTACTCGTGTCTTTGATTGTCCTCACGGCGGTCATCCTCCTTTCCTGTAGAATCACTGCTGTTTGTCTTTGCGGGTTTCGGCTTCGCATCGTCCATTGCATTGCAAAGGTAGGCGATGACCTTCCGGTCACGGATCGCTTCCTGCAGCTCCAGGATCACGCCGATCTCTCCGCTCAGTCCGTGCTCATAGGCTACTTTCATATCGATGGATGTGATCTTCTTTTCCGTGTCAAATCCCTCATCCGTCAGTTTGTTCAGTGTCTTCAGCTTGTTTTTGTCTGCTGTCATCCTTGTCCTCCTCTCGTTTTCCATAAATGATCTCCATCATGCAGTATCCGCAGAAGGGGGCTTCCTTTCTGCGGTAGCGGCAGTTCTCCGGGCACTGCCTGTGCCGCTTCAGCCCGTTCATGCGTAACTCCCGGGGCTCATCAGCTCCATGCCGTATTCGGTGAACTGGTACCATCTGGTCCGGTCGAACCGGCTCTCGTTTCTTTCCGAAGCACGGAGAATCCGGCATTCAGTCAGTTCCTTCATGGCATCCCGGATCATGTGCCGGCTCAGAAACGGGTAGACCGTCTGGATCATTTTCTGCGGCATCTTTCTCCAGTAATCATCGGCCGTGCCGTTCTCGTACTCCATGATCTCCCAGAGATACTGAGCGATCAGCGCTGCCCGGATCCCGCATATCATGGCGATGCTGCGGTTAAACCGGCATTCATTTTCGTTTCGGATCTCACCATTGATCCCGCTTTTAATCATTTCCTTTTCCTCCTGACCGAACAGAAAAGAGCGGCATCGCTGCCGCTCTTCCGCATCGTTCTCTATTCAATACTCTATTTCTTCAGATCATCCTGATCTTCCGAAAGCTTATGGAGTCGTCTTTTCTTGTACGCGATTCCTGCTGCTGCGGTTCCCGCTGCCAGCATCAGAGCGATATATCCCAGAAATTTTGTCCTGTCTCCGGTCTTCGGCGGAGCAGGGGTCTCCGTCGGACTCCCCGGTTTCTCCGGCTTCTTCGGAAAATGAACAGTCTGGTCCTTATCGGATAGATCCGCATGGCTGGTAACCGTGATCCCGTTATGAATCAGGTCCTCGAACACGACCACATCGTCTCCCTGCAGCTTTTCGGCGTCAAAGGTGAACTGCATCTCTACCGTTCCGTCTTTCTTCTCTGCGGTAAACTTCTTCTCGGAAGTCACGGCAGAAAGTCCTTCACGGACCGGCTTTCCTGTTCCTTTGTCCATCAGAACACCCTTTACCGTGTATTCTTTTCCAACGACAAGATTGTGATAGCTGACGGTATCCACGATGGAGACCTTCTTGTCCCGGGTTGCTTCATGGGTTCCGGACCTGCTGTCCTTAGCTGCTGTTCTGATCTCCGGATGCCAGATCGTCTGATCCTGATCGGTGAGATCCCCGTGAGAGGCGACCCTGATTCCCTCATAGAAGAGATCCTCAAATACGACAGTGGTCTTTCCTTTCAGGGAAGATGCATCGAAGGTGAAGTTCATTTCCACCGTTCCGTCCGCCTTGTCTGCCGTGAATTTTTTCTCGGAAGTAACCGTCTTTCCATTCACGGTCACCGGTTTTCCTGTCTCCTTGTTCATCAGAACGCCCTTTACCGTGTATTCTTTCCCCGGAATCAGATTGCGGTAGTTCACTTTATCCACGATGGTGGTTTCCTTTCGGGTTTCCCCGACTTCATCCTTTGTCTTCCGGTCCTCCGCATGGGTTTTTACCTCCGGGAAGTGGATGGTCTGGCCTTCGTCCTTGATTTCCGCATGAGATGCGATATTCACATCGTTCTCATAGAGATCCTCGAACACCACCGTTGAGGTTCCGGCAAGGCCCGCACCGCTGAAGGTAAACTCCACATCCACGGTTCCGTCCTTCTTCTCCGGCACGAATTTCTTCTGGGAAACCACCGGCTTTCCGTTCACCAGAAGCTCCTTTCCGTTCTTCTGATCCATGAGCTTTCCCTTCAGAACATATTCCTTTCCGGGAATCAGATTAGTGTAGGAGACGGTGTCAATGAGTTTCACGTCCTTTTCTGCAGCAGAAAGATTCGTCCCGGTCTTTTCTGCTTTCGCCTTGGTGCCGATAGTGATCAGATCATCCGTGATGGTCTCCAGGTCAACAAGTCCGTCTCTTGATTTCTCATTCACAGTGAAGCTGAATTTCTGCAGAACATATCCCTTGTTGTTCTCGCAGCGCATCTCTTCGATGGTGTAGGTGTCATAAGGCAGGGCTCCTGCACCGGTGATCATGGCAGCTTTGCTCCCGAACTGTCCGGTTCCGAAGAACACGCCGCATCGGATCTGATCCGCTCTCTTTTTCAAAGACCCGGCAGAGATCTGTTTCTCGTTCAGAAGATCATCAAACGGGTTCTGTCTGCGGGCATTGTCTTTTCCTTCTTCCTCGTCCAGATCGCCTGCGGTTCTTCTGTCTTTTGTGGAGAAGAATCCGTTTTTGTCTGTAACTACCACATGGGTCTCACCGTTTGAAGCAGCGGTGATTTTGAACGGGACAAAGGCAAACCTGCGGGAATCGCCGTCCCCGATCTTGGTTCCCTGTACATCGCTGCGGTAGACATAGTCGTCAAAGGTCAGCACCATTTCGTTCTGTCCGTCGTCGTAGGAAACGGTTTTTCCGTCTTCCCTGATCTTGAACAGATGCTCGCTCTTATCCGTCCTCTGGTAGGTCTTGTTGGTCTTCGTCTCCCGGATGGTGTAGGTTCCGTATGGAAGATCATCCGGAAGAGTCTCTGCAGTGTAGGCTTTCTTCGCTTCATTCCAGTGCACGGTGATCTTCCCCATATCCTCACCAGACTTTACACGCTTGACTTTTCCCGAATCAATCAGGTCCTTCTTCGAGGAAAGGGCCTTCCAGTCCACATTGTTTTCCGGACTTCCGATATCGCTGCGGACCAGCACATCGTGACCGGATACGTTTTTGATGGTCATCTCGATCCCGCTCAAATCAGCGCCGCCGAGTGCCTCTGATTTCTTCAGCTCCTTGTCCCGCTTTACGATCTGAACGCCGCCCCGCTGAATTTCTTCCTTCACCGGATTCGAAGTGATGTCGATGATCTCACCGTCTTTCCGGATGCTGATGGCTCTGGACCATTTCTCATTCAGAAGATATCCGGCAGGCGCTTTGATCTCTTTCACCAGATAATCGCCATAGGACAGGGCGTCTGCAGCAGACTTTGCAAGGCCGTTCTTGTCCGTCCTGATCGTAACTGCCGCTTCTCCCTGATTGATCTTCTTTTCTCCGATGAAAACAGCATGACCGCTTTTGTTAAATGCGGTGAATTCTGCGCCTTCCAGAGATGCATCTCCCTGTGCATACGGTTCATCCAGATCATCATCGATCTTCTGCAGGCGGAATCCGCCCCGGATATCCTCCAGATATCCCGCCACCATGTCCTGCACGCCGCTCATGGTGCTGATGAACACCTTGAAATTTCCCGGGATGGCCTCATCTTTTTCCGAATCCGCATTCCAGAGTCCGTCTCCCAGTTTCTTTGCCTTTGTCCAGATATCCCCCAGGCCGGAAGCTTTCGTTCCGCCCCAGGTCGCCATATCGGCCGGTCTTCCTTCGTAAACATATGCCATGGCAAGATGAGCGATGGCCCAGTCTTTGGTGAAGTTTCCGGTGTAATATGCGCCTTTGATGTTGCTGATATTCTTCTCGTATCCCGGATAGGACGGGGAGTAGAATACGATGTTCCTGAGCGCATTCCATTTTCCTTTGTCGTCAGAATCGGTGATTACTTTGTCTACCGTGACCTTTCCTGTAGGCGGCGATGCCTTGGCCGGCTGGACGCAGTAGGTATACCGGCTTCCCAGCCCGTCACCCAGATCGCATTTTCTGGAATTGCTGTAGCCTCCGTCACCGGAGCCGTAGGTGATCCTGCCTCCGTCAGTGACCGTATAGCTGCTTCCCACCTTGCCGGTGAATGCGCTGGCTGTCTCCGTCACTGCAGGAAGGGCGGATCCCAGTACCATCATGGATGCAAAGGCGATGGTGAGCAGCTGCTTGAATTTCTGCTTGAGCTCTGTTTTTCTGTTCAAAGCATTTCTCCTTTCTGCTTCAGGGCACAATAATACGCCTGTGCTTTCACACAGACGTCTCAGTTTGCCTCTCTTCTTTTAGATATATTTCTTCTTCAGGTAGTAACTGGTAGTAATTAAAGGGAGGGTTACAGGGAGGGAAAACGGGGAATGCGTACTCCCGCATTTTACCGTTCCTGATCCCTTGCTTTTCGCTGGAGGAAGCGGTTGTAGTGCTCCATGGCTGCCGCAACATAATCCTCCCGTTTGGACAGCGGCAGGTCCCTTGGAAAAAGCTTTGCGATCCGGTCTCCCCGGAAGACGATCCGCTCCTTCTGGTTGGGCTTTTCCTCCAGCATAACTGCCTCGATGGATTCCGGAGTCAGTTTGCTTTCCGCAGCCATTTTTCTCATCCTGATCGCCTGGGCATGGGTCGGCGTGCACTGCTCCATGTCGATGCAGTTGAAGATGTCTTCCTGAATCTCTTTCGGGATATATGACAGTTCAACTGCCGGGCGGAGAGCGATGTTTCCTTCATCAACCAGTTCCAGAATTTCCGGAATCAGTTCGGTGAGGCGAATATATCTGCGAACATTATCCTTTCCATCACCCATCAATTCTCCAACCACTTCATCTGATCTTTTTCCTATTAAATTCGTCGCCACTGGCGACAAATTTTTACTAGGTCTACCGGGCATTCGTTTCATCGCCTCCAGCCTCATCTTGTATGCGAATGCTTTCTCACTTGGAAGGATCGTTGTTCTCTGAAAGTTGGATTCCACCATGAAAACCGTGGCCTCATCCCGGTCCATTTCTACGACGTCGCATCGAAGAGTGGGGAGTCCGGCCAGCTCGCAGGCTCTTTTTCTCCTGTGTCCGGATAGAAGCTCATACCGCCCGTCTTCTTTTTTCCGTACCGTAGCGGGAGTAATGATCCCGTTAATGCGGACACTCTCCACCAGATTCATCATGTCCTCGTCATCCCGGACCTTGTAGGGATGATCCGGGAAGGGATCGATCTCAGTCAGCGGGATCTCGTAGATCCGCTTGAGTTTAGCGTCATCCCGTTCTTCCTGAGAGGAAAACAGTTCATCGAGTGAGGGAAACTGTATCTCTTCTCTTTTCTCTTTCGCCACCGCGGATCACCTCCTTCGTCAATGCTTCATAGGCTTTTGCCACTTTTCCATTCCCGTCATAGTCGAAGATGCTCTGTCCGGACTTAGCCGCCTCAGCTGCTTTCACCGCCACCGGAATCTGAGTATCGAAGATCCGTATCGCCATCCCGTAGTGGGTCCGGATGCTGCTGATCACATCTCTTGCCAGGTTGGTCCGGTTATCCACCAGCGTCATGACGATGCCGCTGATTTTCAGGTCCGGATTTGTGTGGGCCTTGACCCGGTCGATACTCTTCATCAGCTGCGTCATTCCTTTGGCCGGAAGATACTGAGCCTGCACAGGAATAATCACTTTGTCCGCTGCGGTCAGCGCATTGATGGTGATCATGCCGAGAGACGGCATACAGTCGATCAGAATATATTCGTAGTTTTTCTTTACCGGCTGGAGAAGGTTATCCAGCACCTTTTCTCTGCTCATGGCGTTCACCAGACTGACTTCCATAGAAGAGAGATCCAGATTGGACGGGATCAGATCCACGCCTTCCTCGTGATGAAGGATCGTATCCTCCACGATGGGTTTGCAGTCTCTGGTGACCAGATACATCAATCTGCCCAGGGATTTCTCCAGATCATCACCGTTCCATCCCAGAGACTGGGTGAGATCCCCCTGTGGATCCGAGTCGATGAGCAGCACCTTCTTTCCGGCTCTGGCAAGACCCACGCCCAGATTCAGCGCCGTGGTGGTTTTTCCCACGCCGCCTTTCTGATTGCAGATCGCAATGGTTTCGCATTTTGCCATTCCTGACCTCCTAACTCAGCAGCTTCTGGTCCTTGCTAGGAAACATATCCCGCAGCCAGCCTTCCACGCAGTACCAGTCAACATATCCGTCATCAAAGAAGGAATCTGCAAACGCCTCACATGCATCAGGAACTTCACTGATGCAGTAATCCAGCGCCTCCATTTCCGCTGCAGCGGATTCCATTCCATTCTGGCGGAAGATCCTGCCGAGAAGGGCGATTATAGCATCCGGTTCATCCGAACAGGCCTCTGTTTCCAGCTTGCGCACGATCTCCAGGACCACTTCTTCATCCATCTCCTCGGTCATCCCGGCAAAATGCTCTGCAGCTCTCCTGGCAAGTGCATCCACTAACGGGCAGCCTGCGCAGCTTTCTGTTTCACGGGCTCCGGTTTCTCCCAGCCCCATCGCAATAATTTTCATTGTTTCCTTTGTTGTAGCCATCTCTTATCCTTTCTCCGAAAGCCGGATAAATAAATAACCCCGCACCGGATTGTGCAGGGTCATGTATTCAGCTTCCGGCTGAAAGGATAAACTTAATCGTCAAGAAATTTTACAAGAAGATCATCAATGGCATCAGTATACCGGTTCTCCTGTATCAGCTTGTTTTTCATTTCGATCAGGCAAAGGACGATGATCCTGCGTTCATCGTAGCTCAGCTTATATTTGTTTCCAAACATCTTTCTGCCCTCCTTTTTCATTATCATAGGGGAGATCCTTTCTACCGGCAATTATGCGAATGAGGCCGTAATGTGAAATTATCCCGTCGGTCAGACTGTCGTGAGGCCCTGCTAACGGCAGGATTATTTCTGCATGCACGTTTGCCGCAGCAGAAGTTCTGTGATATAAAAAAAGTGATGAACACATTGATTTTCCAATGCATCCACCACTTTGGCCGATCTGTGAAATTATAGTATCAAATCAGTATCACGCGTTTTTCACCTGTCGCTGTCCCGGTTGAAATTTCAACGGAAGCAGAAATAAGGCAAACCACTTGCGTCTATTCGAATTCAATCGTCCCTGGCGGTTTGCTGGTGCAGTCGTAGAATACGCGGTTGACGTGGTCAACTTCGTTTACAATTCTGCTGGTGACTTTCTGCAGAACTTCCCAAGGGATGTTGGTGGCTTCTGCAGTCATGAAGTCAGATGTTTCAACGGCACGCAGGGCGATGGCGTAGTCATAGGTTCTGAAGTCGCCCATGACGCCGACGGAACGCATGTTGGTCAGGGCCGCAAAATACTGGTTGATCTTACGGTCGAGGCCGGCTTTTGCGATCTCTTCTCTGTAGATGGCGTCTGCTTCCTGAACGATCTTTACCTTTTCCGGTGTGACTTCACCAATGATACGGATGCCCAGTCCAGGTCCCGGGAATGGCTGGCGGTAAACCAGATTTTCCGGAATACCAAGTTCCAGTCCTGCACGGCGGACTTCGTCCTTGAAGAGCATTCTCAGCGGCTCGATGATTTCCTTGAAGTCAACGTAATCCGGCAGTCCTCCGACATTGTGGTGGGACTTGATCGTTGCGGATTTTCCCAGGCCGCTCTCGATAACGTCCGGGTAAATCGTGCCCTGTACCAGGTAGTCTACTGCGCCGATCTTCTTCGCTTCCTCTTCAAACACGCGGATGAATTCCTCGCCGATGATCTTGCGCTTCTTCTCCGGCTCGGTAACGCCCTTCAGCTTCTCATAGAATCTTTCATGAGCATCTACGTGGACAAAATTCAAATCGTAAGGTCCATCTGGCCCAAATACGCGGTCGACGCTCTCTGCCTCGTCCTTTCTCAGCAGGCCGTGGTCAACGAACACGCAGGTCAGCTGCTTGCCGATTGCTTTTGACATCAGAACAGCTGCTACAGAAGAATCCACGCCGCCCGAGAGGGCACACAGCGCCTTTCCGGAGCCCACTTTCTCCCTCAGCTCAAGGATTGTTTTGTCCACAAAATCGTCCATCTTCCAGCTTCCGCTGCAACCGCAAGGGCCAAGAAGGAAGGCAGAGAGGATCTTCTGACCTTCAACGGTGTGGGTAACTTCAGGATGGAACTGCACAGCGTACAGCTTCTTCTCATCGTTTTCCATCGCCGCAACCGGGCAGACTTCTGTGTGGGATGTCACGCGGAATCCTTCCGGCGGCTCTGCGATGTAATCCGTATGGCTCATCCAGGTGATGGTCTTCTCAGAAACATTGCCGAACAGGCGGCCGCTTCTGTCGATGAAAGTTTCTGTCTTTCCGTACTCACTGACCGGTGCAGTTTCAACCCTTCCACCCAGGGACCATGCCATCAGCTGCGCGCCGTAGCAGATTCCCAGAATCGGAATGCCGAGGCTGAAAAGTGCAGGATCATAGTGTGGTGATTTCTCGTCGTAAACGCTGTTCGGTCCGCCGGTCAGAATGATTCCCTTCGGATTCATTTCCCTGATCTTCTCGATCGGCATCGTGTACGGATGAACTTCGCAATATACATTGCACTCACGCACGCGCCGCGCGATCAGCTGATTGTACTGCCCGCCAAAATCGAGCACAATAACCAGTTCTTTTTCCATAATTTTCTCCAATATGTCTCTGTTTCATAAAAACGATAACGTCTGCTGAACCAGAAATCCAGCAGACGCAGTTAACTATTGTGTTGTCAAACAATATTGATTATCGAATTGTATTCTGGCTGGAGTCACGCAGAATGACATCATGCGCGCCGCCCTCGACGATGGAGGTCGCGGATACCAATGTCAGCTTGGCATCCTGCTGCAGGTCATGAATATTGGTAACTCCGCAGTTGCACATGGTTGCCTTAACCTTGTTCAGGGACAGGTTGACGTTCTCATGCAGTCCGCCGGCGTAAGGAACGTAGGAATCTACGCCCTCCTCAAACTTCATCTTTCCGCCGTCTCCGCCGAGGTCGTATCTCTGCCAGTTGCGGGCTCTGTTGGATCCCTCGCCCCAGTACTCTTTGACGTAATTTCCGTTGATATTCAGGCGGTTGGACGGGGACTCATCGAATCTCGCAAAGTATCTTCCGAGCATGATGAAGTCAGCTCCCATAGCCAGCGCCAGTGTCATGTGATAGTCGTAAACGATTCCGCCATCGGAGCAGATTGGAACGTATACGCCAGTCTCCTTGAAGTACTCATCTCTGGCTCTTGCTACATCGATGACTGCTGTAGCCTGGCCTCTGCCCATGCCCTTCTGCTCACGGGTGATGCAGATGGAACCTCCGCCGATTCCGATCTTTACGAAGTCCGCACCAGCCTCTGCCAGGAAGCGGAATCCTTCAGCATCAACGACGTTTCCTGCACCCAGCTTTACCTTGTCGCCATAGTGCTCTCTGGTCCACTTTAGTGCGTCTGCCTGCCATACGGAATATCCCTCGGAGGAGTCCAGACAAAGAACATCAGCTCCGGCATCTACCAAGGCAGGAATGCGCTCTTCATAATCTCTGGTGTTTACTGCAGCACCAACAATATATCTCTTATTCTCATCAAGAAGTTCATTCGGATTGGATTTATGGCTGTCGTAATCTTTACGGAAGACGAAGTAAGCGAGTCTCTGCTGATCATCGATAACCGGCAGTGCGTTCAGCTTATTATCCCAGAGGATGTCATTGGCTTCACTGAGTGTGCATCCGTCCTTCGCCGTGATCAGCTTATCAAACGGTGTCATGAACTCGGAGATCTTAGTGTCCGGATCCATTCTGCTGACACGGTAGTCTCTGCTGGTAACCATTCCGACGATCTTTCCATCCGGAGTTCCGTCCTCTGTGATGGCGATTGTGGAATGACCGCTTCTCTTCTTCAGCTCCAGAACATCTTTCAGGGTCTGGTCCGGACGCAGGTTGCTGTCGCTTCTTACGAAGCCTGCCTTATATTCCTTTGCACGCTTGACCATGGCAGCTTCGTTTTCGATCGACTGAGAGCAGTAAATAAACGAAATTCCGCCTTCCTTCGCAAGCGCAACAGCCATCTTATCATCAGAAACGGCCTGCATTGCTGCAGATACCAGCGGAATATTTGCGGACAGTTCCGGTTCCTCACCCTTCTTGAACTTTACAATCGGTGTCTTTAATGAGACATTAGCCGGAATGCACTCTCTGGATGTGTAACCCGGAATAAGCAGATACTCACTAAACGTTCTGCTTGGTTCATCAAAATACTGTGCCATATGCTCTCCTCCTGCCTTCCAATCAAAATGCAACACAATGTTCTCTCAATTCTGAAGCGCCCAATTCCGCCTTTTTCACTTTGATATACCTTTATATATCAAATCTGCGGACTGTCCGTCCGCCCATACCTTTTCCTGGTGAAATTGTACGCATAAGCGCCGGAATGCGGTCTGCATCCGGGATTCAGATTAGAAGTATTTTATACCATTTCAAGGGATAAAGCAAGAAAAACACACGCACGGAATTTAAGACGAAACGATGCATTTCTTTCCGGTATTCATAATGTTATCAAAGGCGGTGATCAATAGCAGCTGGTGGCCACAACATACGATAAACGCAGGGGCTTATACATGTAAACGATAGTGCGTGCGGGACATGCGTGTGTACAGTTAATGTGAAGGAAGTTTTCGCGGTTCGTTTTTTCAAATTTCAGGAGGAAGCGCAGAACTGTATATATATAAATTCGTGGAAAAACTGGAGTCCTTGCGAGCGAACTGCCAAATAACCAAAAAAATAAGCATCCAGAGTACAAGAACAATCTAAACAGGAAGGCGAAAGGATTCTTCGTCGAAAAAGATCTGACAAAAACACAGAATCCGGGCCAGCATGTCATCATACACGGCATGCGTTTTCAGAATACTTGATTCACCAGAAACCATGGGTCTGCAAAAAATATTATAATCGCGATTTAAACAAACCAGAAAAATACAAACTCAAATGAATACAAAGTACATACACATACACACATATCTATGCACACACTACCGCTCTGTCAGCACCCGGCGCCCTGCCGGCCTGCAATATACCAAAAGAGATGAGCACTCTCGCACTCATCTCTTCGGATATCCGTAATACGACGCGTCGCTAGCCAATCGCGCTACGCTGCGCTTGCGCTCTGCGGGCAGAAAAAAGAAGCAGGCACTTCTGTACCCGCTTCTTCAGTATTCGATATATACGACGTTCCGCTTGCGCTCCCGCTCATGAGAGCAAGCGCCATTACATCATCCCGTTCATTCCGCCGCCCATTCCGGCGCCGCCTGCTGGCATTACAGGTGTGTCTTCTTTGATGTCGGTGATGCCTGCTTCTGTGGTCAGGAGCATTGCGGATGCGGATGCTGCGTTCTGCAGTGCGGATCTTGTAACCTTTGCTGGGTCTACGATTCCGTTTGCAATCATGTCGACGTATTCGTCTGTTGCTGCGTTGAAGCCGATGCCTTCGTCTGCATCCTTAACTTTTGCAACGACTACGCTGCCTTCATAGCCTGCGTTCTCTGCGATCTGGCGGACTGGCTCTTCCAGTGCTCTGACGATGATCTGAGCGCCTGTCTTCTCGTCGCCTTCCAGGCTGTCTGCGTATTCTTTAACTGCAGGGATTGTGGAGCACAGTGCTGTGCCGCCGCCTGCAACGATTCCTTCTTCTACTGCTGCCTTGGTTGCGTTCAGGGCATCTTCGATTCTGAGCTTTCTCTCTTTCAGCTCTGTCTCTGTAGCAGCTCCAACTCTGATAACGGCTACGCCGCCTGCCAGCTTGGCCAGTCTCTCCTGCAGCTTTTCCTTATCGTAATCGGAATCTGTCTCGGACTCCTGCTTCTTGATGGCCTCAACTCTGGAAGCGATGGCTGCCTTGTCGCCTTTTCCGTTGACGATTGTGGTGTTGTCCTTTGTAACCTTGACGCTGCCGGCTCTACCGCACATGTCAATTGTAGCGTCCTTCAGCTCCATGCCGAGTTCGCTGCTGACAACCTGTCCGCCTGTCAGGATTGCGATATCTTCCATCATGGCCTTTCTTCTGTCGCCATATCCCGGTGCCTTTACGGCAACAACGTCCAGTGTTCCTCTCAGTTTATTGACAACCAGTGTAGCCAGTGCTTCGCCCTCAACATCGTCTGCGATGATCAGCAGCTTGCTTCCGGACTTTGCGATCTGCTCCAGCAGCGGCAGGATTTCCTGAATGTTGGAGATCTTCTTATCCGTCAGCAGGATGAACGGATCTTCCATGTTGGCTTCCATCTTGTCTGTATCATTTGCCATGTATGGGGACAGGTATCCTCTGTCGAACTGCATTCCTTCTACAACCTCGAGTGTTGTACCCATTGTCTTGGAATCTTCAACAGTGATAACGCCGTCGTTTCCGACCTTCTCCATAGCGTCTGCAATCAGCTTTCCGATTTCCTCGTCAGCGGCAGAAATGGAAGCAACCTGTGCGATGTTTTCCTTTCCTTCTACCTTGTGGGAAATTCTCTTGATCTCGCTGACAGCCTTATCTACAGCTCCCTGAATTCCCTTCTTGATGACCATCGGGTTAGCGCCTGCTGCAACGTTCTTGAATCCTTCTCTGATGATGGACTGTGCCAGCAGTGTAGCGGTTGTTGTACCATCTCCGGCTACATCGTTGGTCTTGGTTGCAACTTCCTCAACCAGCTTTGCGCCCATGTTCTCAACGCCGTCTTCCAGCTCGATTTCCTTTGCGATTGTAACACCATCATTGGTAATCAGCGGAGCGCCGTAGCTCTTATTAATCAGTACGTTTCTTCCCTTAGGTCCAAGTGTGATCTTTACTGTGTCTGCCAGCTTATCAACACCGGCCTGCAGTTTTCTTCTTGCGTCTTCACCGTATACTAAATCCTTAGCCATTGTTCTTACCTCCTGTTACCGGCTTCTGTATTGCCGGATCTATTGTAATCCCAGTTTCGGGTCTGTCTTATTTCTCAATTACTGCGAGGCAGTCAGACTGCTTCATGATCGAATACTCTTCTCCCTCGAACTTGATGTCTGTTCCTGCATACTTGGAGAATACTACTGTATCGCCTACTTTGACTTCCATCGGCTCATCCTTAGTTCCAGGACCTACCGCAACGACCTCAGCATACTGCGGCTTCTCCTGTGCAGAACTTGTCAGGATAATTCCACCCTCTGACTTTTCCTCTGCTTCTGCCTTCTTGATGACTACTCTGTTTCCCAATGGTTTGATGCCAAAACTCATCTTCCTTACCTCCTGATCTATATGATAATTTGCTTTCGCAAGGATATCCGGATTTATGTTTCCCTTCCGGATTGTTAGCACTCATTTATCTGAGTGCTAATCACTGTCTCTATTGTAGAGCCCTGCCCTTTTTTTGTCAACCTTTATTTCATTTTCATCGACAAAAAATTACCGCCCAAGGCCGCTCCTCATATAATAGAACAGATACTGCTGCGCAAGCCCTGCCAGGTCATGAAAATGCCCGTCTGCATATCTTGCCATTTCTTTTTTGTCCTCCGGATCAAGGCCGTAAAGCTCGTGCATGAGCCGCATCACCCAGACGTCGATCGGGAATGCGGAGAAATCGTGCAGGCCGAACAGCTGGATGCAGCTCGCCACCTTGGGCCCGATGCCGCTGAATTTCAGGAGTTCATCGTATGATTCCGGCAGCCCGTATTCCACAGCCCGCGCCGCTGACTGAATCAGATACTTCGCGCGGTAGCCCAGACGAACCGGCGCCAGATCATCCACCGTCATCTCCGCCAGTGTTTCAGGCCCCGGAATCTGATTTTTCAGGCCTCCGCCGGACAAAAAGTTATGCGCAAGAGGTTTCCCGCACAGCTGGCAGAGCCGTTCGATGCAGCCCTGGATTCTGGGAATGTTATTGTTCTGTGAAAGGATAAATTCCACCATGCTTTCCCACAGGTCCTGCTGAAGAATCCGAATTCCGCCGCCAAAAGAAACCGCCTTCTTCATCACGGGATCATTTCTGGTCAATCGCTTCTGAAGGGCCCGGTAATCCCGGTCAAGGTCAAAATACACAGCCCAGAAGTCCCTGAATTCCTGCATGGTGCAGCCCTGAAAGCGAACGGCCCGTTCTGTCTGTTCGACACGGATCAGATGCGAGGACGCGGCAATGTCCCAGCTTCCGTTTTCATTATGCAGCCAGCGGAAACACTGGCCGCAGGTCAGAATATCTTCCAGCTGAAAACAGTCCGCCTGCTTCAGCTCGACGGACTGCCTGTTTTCATTCCAATTTATGATCATGCGTTTTTCTCCCGGACAGAAAGGATTTCAATATCAACTTTCTCGACGATAAATGCGGTCATTTCTTCAACGGCTTCGGCGAGTTTTTTCTGAAATTCCGCGGTCTGCTTCAGTATATTGCCGCCAGCCCGGTAATCGATACTGACCGAAATACAGAGCGCATCTGCTGCCGCATTTTCATAGACTTTCCGGATCTTTGCAATACACGCGCACTCTTCTGCCACACAAGACGCAATATCTGTAATGACATTATCGGAGATAAAGAATTCACCGAGATAGCTGAAGGTCGGGCGGACAACAGTCTTTTCAGAGGTGTTTCTGCTCCCCGTGAAAAATCTTGATTCTTTCAGGATTTTCATCGGATTGAAGAAGTAACCGGCAAAATCACGCTTCAGCTGCGGCGCTGCCGCCGGAATAACATGCTTTCCCTGGATATCCCGCTGCTTTCTCGCGGTCTCCCGCTCCTCTTCCGTTGTGATATCCTCAATGTGGATTCTGCGGGAAATTTCAGGCAGCTCCAGCATTTCACAGATCTTGTCCGCCATCTCATCAGAAGTACCAAGGATCAGAATACTCTTCGGATTGATTTCACGGATGCGGTCTCTGACCTCTTTCCGGTGTTCCGGGCGCACAAAAACCGCCGCCTTGATCGCGCCGACTTTTGTCTTTTCGCGTTTGGCGGAGTGCCCTGCCTCAACTCTGTTTTTATAGATGAACAGTCCATCATCAATAATGGCATCAATCCGCAAAGCCTTGCAAATACTAATTGCCTGATAACTTTTTCCTGTTCCGCTGCGGCCTGTTAAAGAATATACTTTCACTTTACTAATCCGGTCCTTTCTGCTATAATCCATAGTATACACAGATAACAGGTTTTTACAAGGAGGTAATACCAATGGCTTATAAGATTAATGACGGAGTTTGCATCAGCTGCGGAGCTTGTGAGGCTGAGTGCCCTGTAGAGGCTATTTCCCAGGGAGATGCTGCATACGTAATCGACGAGGATAAGTGCATCAGCTGCGGTTCCTGCGCTGGCGTATGTCCTGTAGGCGCTCCGGCTGAGGCTTAATTGACCCCGGTCATTTAAAAGAGACGATGAACAGCCCGCTGTTTCATTTGGAGCAGCGGGCTGTTTTTATATTTCAATGCAGCACGGTTAACTCCGCGCACATCCGCTGTTTCCGGATACGGATACTTCCGGCAGGCCCCGGCGATTTTCCGTCATCCGGCAGTTATGCTGCCTGCCGGAACTGCAAAGAAAAAGGACCGCGTCTCCGCAGTCCCTATGTGCCTGTATTCGATTTTAATCACGAGATTGTTTTCCATTTCCGATATCTGCCATCAGAAACGGAAGAGATGAGACTGATCCCTCGAATTCTTCATATTCCAATCGTTTTCCGACTGTGCTCCCCATTTCATGTATCTGATATTCTTCGTCAGTAAATTAGTCTTCGTCCAGACTGACACCCTTCACTCCTGTCTGACGAATATCGTTCATGTGATAGGCCAGCGAATGCAGTGTGTCGGAAAGGTGCACGGACTCAAGTGCAACGGTGTCCGGAACCTCCAGATCAACCAGCGCAAAATTCCAGATGCCCTTGGCGCCGGCAGCAGACAGACGGTCCGCAACTTCCTGCGCGTTTCCTCTGTTTACACAGATGATACCGATGTCGATGTGATTCTTCTCTACATAGTCTTCGATATCTTCATAATCATAAATCGGAATTCCCTCTACCGTTTTGCCGATCAGGTTCGGGTCAATTTCAAACGCAGCGCTGAGCTTGAATCCTTCTTCAATCAGGCTGACTGCGTACTTGGAAATGGCCTGTCCCAGATTTCCTGCTCCGACCAGAACCATTGTGTAATCTCTGTCCAGGCCGAGAATCTTGCTGATTTCCTTATACAGTTCAGCAACACTGTATCCATATCCCTGCTGACCGAAGTCACCGAAATTATTCAGGTCCTGACGGATCTGAGATGCCGTGTATCCGATCATCGCACTGAAGTCTTTGGAAGAGATTTTCTCCACTCCCTTTTTCTTCAGTTCAATCAGATAACGCCGGTAGCGGGGAAGCCTTCTGATTACGGCGTTGGAGATTTTCGAATTCTTTCGTCTCACATTACCCTCCCTCTGGCAGCGGAGAAGCCTGAATTCATTTCCGGACCCGGCTGTTCTTCAATCTGCCTGAATTATTATTATTTTTTGTTATTTCATTCATAGAATAAAAAACAACAAAACTTTAACAAATCCTTGGATAAAAAAGCCGCCTTCTTAAGAGGCGGTCAATCGCTTATTCCGCAGTATGAGCTTCTACGTATTTCACTAAGTCGCCTACAACCTGGAATTTTTCAGCCTCTTCATCTGGAATTTCGATGTCAAATTCTTCCTCAATTGCCATGATGATTTCAACAGCGTCCAGGGAATCTGCCTCCAGATCCTTCGTCATGTTCGTATCCATTGTTACGACAGACTTATCAACGCTGAGCTGATCTACGATTATGTCTCTGATCTTCTCAAAAACCATAGTCTCGTCCTCCTCTAGTATCTTCCAATACTTAAAACATTATACATTATCTTTATTTCAGAATCAACCATAGCAATAAAAACAATATGGCCGAAAATCTGTTGTCAGACTATTCTTCTAACTGTCCCCACTCTTCATAAGCCTGATCCAGCTCAGTCTGCGCATCCTTCTGCTTATTGTCCAATTCCGTCAGTTTCTTAGAGTTCGACAGAATTTTCGGGTCACACATTTTCTGCTGGATTTCCTCGATTTCATCTTCGAGCTCAGCGATTCTGGATTCAAGCTGCTCGATTTTTCTCTGTTTTCTGCGTTCCTCGGCCTGCCGTTTCTTCTTCAGCACACGCTCCTCTTCAGAGGACAAAGGCGGATCCGGCAAGGAGTCATCCGCGTCCTGACCATCCTCACCATTCTGCTCTCCAAACACCTGCCGCCGCTCCGTTTCTGCCTCGCCGACCAGGTCTCTCATCTGGTTCAGATACTGTTTTCCAGAGGACGTTTCTTCCTTCTTTTCCTCATAATAGTCGTATCCGCCCTCGTATTTCGTGATTCCGGAAGGGCCCAGTTCATAGATTTTGGTCGCGATCTGGTTCAGGAAGTAACGGTCATGAGAAACCGCAACGATTGTTCCCGGGAACTCCCGCAGCGCTTCCTCAAAAATTTCTTTTGACTCGATATCCAGATGGTTGGTCGGCTCATCCAGCATCAGCACATTGGAACCGCTCATCATCAGTTTCAGAAGAGCAAGGCGGGCCTTCTCTCCTCCGGACAGCGACCCGACCTTCGTGAATACCTGGTCGCCTCTGAACAGAAAGCGTCCGAGAAAATTGCGGATCTCACTTTCTTTATACAGGCGGTAGGAATCATGGACCTCATCCAGAACTGTCTTATCGCCGTGGAGCTGTTCCTGACGCTGATCATAATAGCCGAACTTCACATTTCTTCCGATCCTGATTTTTCCTTCCGTCGGACGGATTTCCCCGATCATCAGGCGCAGAAGCGTTGTCTTTCCGATGCCGTTCGGCCCTACGATGCAGATCCGCTCACCTTTCTTAATGTCAAAATCCGCATGCTGAAAGAGCCGCCGCACGCCGTCCTCAGTCCGGAAGGCTTCTCCGACATCTTCTCCCAGGAGTACATCGTTTCCGGTTTCATAATCCTGACGGAAATGCACATTCAGCGATGCGCCGTCCGACTCCGGACGTTCCAGCACCTCCATATGCGCCAGTTTCTTTTCTCTGGACGCCGCACGTTTGGCCAGATGTTCCGTTCCGCGTTCCTTGAACTTACGGATGATGTCCTCCTGCCGGCGGATTTCTTCCTGCTGCTTTTTATAGGCGCGCATGTCCGACTCTCTCTGCTGCTTCTTTTTCTGTGCATATTCGGTGTAATTACCGTCATAGCAGGTCAGATGGTGATGAGCAACTTCAAAAATTCTGGTGCAGAGCTGATCCAGGAAGTAACGGTCATGGGATACCATGATAACCGTCCCCTTATAGTTTCTCAGGAACTGTTCCAGCCAGTTCAGCATGCCGATATCCAGATGGTTGGTCGGCTCGTCCAGCATCAGCACATCTGGTTTCCTCATCAGAAGACAGGCCAGAGCCAGACGGGTGCGCTCGCCTCCGGACAGCGAAGAAATCGGCTTGTCATAGTATTCTTCGCCAAATGCCATGCTGTTCAGGATGCCGCGCATCTCGCTTTTATAGCTGAATCCTCCGTCCCGTTCAAACTGATCCTGCAGATTTCCATAGCGCTGCATGATGCGTTTATATTCATCGGTCTCCGTCTTTCCGTCGGCTGCCATCTGAGCGATATCCTGGGTCAGTCTGTTTATCTCTTTCTCTGCCTTCTCAAAGCGCTCGTATATCTTATGCACTTCTTCACGCAGTGTACAGTCGTCCTCAAAGGTATCGTTCTGATGCAGATAGCCTACAGTAACGTCTGAGGAAAGGAAAAACTGGCCTTCGTCCGGCTCGCTGACGCCTCCCAGGATGTCCAGAAGTGTGGATTTTCCGGCGCCGTTTGCGCCGACGATACCGACTCGGTCTCCCTCATTGACATGAAAAGAGATGTGATCCAGGATCACATCCGTACCATATGCTCTTGTGATGTCTGTTGCAGACAAAACAATCATATTTTTCTCCTTTATCGTTCTACAGCGGCAGATTAGCATATGCGTCCAGGTCCAGCCCGTCTGCGCCGTGTTTCTTATACTTATAATATGCGGCAGACGCAATCATGGCGCCGTTATCCGTGCACAGAACCGGCTTCGGGCAGTACAGACGGATTCCATGTGCGTCACAGGCCTTCTGCATCTCACTTCTCAGGCAGGAATTGGCGGCAACACCTCCGGCCATGACCAGTTTTTCTTCTTTCCGCTCTTCTGCGGCGGCAATGGCCTTATCCACGATGACATCGACAACGGCCTGCTGGAAGCTCGCTGAAATATCCGGAACGGACAGCTCGTGTCCGCGCATCTTTTCCGTGTGCACGTAATTGATCACCTGCGTCTTCAGACCGCTGAAACTAAAGTCATAGCTTCCTTTTTCCAGGTAGACGCGCTTGAACTCTACCGCATCCGGATTTCCTTCTTTTGCGGCTTTATCGACTTTCGGCCCTCCCGGATAACCCAGTCCGATGACACGCGCAACCTTATCATAGGCTTCCCCTGCCGCGTCATCTCTGGTGGAGCCCAGTACTCTGCATTCGTTGTAATCCGTTACGTCAACGATATTGGTATGTCCTCCGGAAACAATCAGAGCCAGGAAAGGCGGCTTCAGATCTTCATACTGAAGATAATTGGCACTGACGTGGCCGTGCATGTGATTGACACCAACCAGCGGAATTCCCGTGGCAAGGGACAGGGCCTTTGCCGTAGCGACACCGATAACGACGGCTCCGATCAGTCCCGGACCGTGTGTCACACCGATCAGGTCCACATCGGAAAGTGTAATGCCCGCCTCGTCCAGCGACTGCTGAAGAACAGCATTGATATTCTGCAGATGATGGCGGGAAGCAATTTCCGGCACCACTCCGCCGAATTTGGTATGGATCGCGATCTGTGAAGAAATGACATTGGACAGGATGTGACGCCCGTCTGCGACAACAGCGATGGATGTCTCATCGCAGCTTGATTCAATTCCCAGTGTGATAAATTGCTGATTCCACATAATCTTTTGTCCTTCTTACTGTTCTTCCTGTATGATTCTGCTTTCCTGCCTGCTGATTATGCTCAGCACCGGCAGAAAATAGCGGCATTCCGCAGCATATGCCGGCCCGGCCGGCCTCTTGCGCCTTTGTTTTTTGTCCCTTACGAAACCCGCTCCGGGTCAAACTGCTCGGGATCGCCGATTCTGAGCATGAGCAGCGCATCATCATCACCGTAATAATTCTTCCTGCGTCCGTTCTGCTTGAAACCGAAATGCTCATAAAGCCGGATTGCCGGTTTATTTCCTGCGCGGACCTCCAGTGTGTGGCTCTGAATTCCCAGTGAATCGGTCAGATGCAGCATGGAATTCATCATAACGGATGCTACGTAGCGGCGGCGGTACTCCGGGAGAACCGCGACGCGCTGGATTTCACACTCGTCGAGGACGATCATGATCTCGATGTATCCGACGATTTCCTGATCGACCACAGCCGTCAGGATGGTCAGATTATCGCCGTACTGAATGTCATGCTCAAACATGGACGCAGAGTAAGGCTGACGGAAGCAGATCCGGTCTATCTCGGCAAGGCGCTTTACATCACGCCGCTCGGCGTTTCTGAGCAGCATTTCCGCGGTGTCAATATCGGGATCGTCTTTCAGTTCCTCGATCAGTTCTTTAATATCATCTATATTCATTCTTTCTCCTGACTCTTAACGGCTGCGGAACTTTGCCAGCTTGGCCGCCCGCGCTCTTTCAAGCGAACCATCCTGAAGCTTCTGTTCCGCCTCTGTTTTTCTCATATAATCCGGAAGGAGTTCATCAACCCTGCAGGTTTTTCCTGCCCGGTAGAGTTTCAGCGCTTCAAGCGCCGTCATCTCTGCGGTCTGATAGCGTTCCTCTTCTGGCGAACACTCTGCGCCCTCCAGATATTTTCCGTATTTCTCACTGCCCTGGTAGGCATCGATGCCGTCACCATACCATACCGGATTCAGCTGATTCTCTTTCACGCAGTTATACACGTCTTCCAGCATGCAGGGGCAGGGCCTCATGACGGTTTCCCCGCCTGCGCGGTATACAGCTCCGTAGACCTGACCTCTGCGGGCATTGAAAATTACCGCAGTGTCCCTTGAAACTGCTTTCTGAGCGAACATGTCCAGACTGCCGACGCGGATGCAGGGAACATCCAGAGCCTGTGCAAAGGCGCGTGCTGAGGATACGCCGATGCGGATTCCGGTGTAAGATCCCGGTCCAACAGATGCCGCCACCGCAGCGATGTCCTTCGGTGTGATCTGCTCTTCCTTCAGAAGCTCATCCACCAGCGGCATCAGATTCTTCAGATGCCCCTTCTCTTCGCGGCTGACCTTCATCAGGACTTTTTCATTATCTAAATTCAGCAGAGCCGCTGATCCCAGCGGTCCGGTCGTGTCGATCGCTAAAATGTACATTGATACAGCCGCTCTCCTTCCTTATTTCCATACTCAATAAAAATCACCTTCGTGTCATCCGGAAGAATTTCCGCCACCCGGTCCGCCCATTCAATAATGCAGACGCCGCCGGCATCAAAATACTCCTCCGCGCCGATATTGATCATATCCGCACCGGAATCCAGCCGGTACACATCGAAATGATAGAGCGGCAGTCTCCCGGAATGATACTCATTCACTATATTAAAGGTCGGGCTCGTAATATCCTCTTTCACACCGAGACCCCTGGCGATGGACTTGGTCAGGGTCGTTTTCCCCGTCCCGAGGTCACCGATCAGCGCAAGGATATCTCCCGGCCGCGCCTCTTCCCCGAGTTTCCTGCCGAAGGCCTCCGTTTCCTTAATTCCATTGATTACGACTTCTCTCACCCGTATCTACTCACTTTCTGACAAAAGTCACCGAAACAGGGAATTCCCTGCCCGGCATGCTTTACAGCTGAAACTCCGCATCCGCCATCGTCATAATGGCATGCGCGTAAATCTCAATACTCTGATGGAAGCGCGCCAGCGGAATCTTCTCATTGGCCTGGTGCATCAGATCCGGATCATTTAAGAACTGTGCGCCGAAGGCCAGCATGTTCTTAAACGGCTTTGCGTAAGTGCCCCCGCCCAGAACCACGGCCTTTCCGTCCTGGTCGCCCGTGCACTGCCTGTAGGCATTCAGCATGGCAGAAGCCAGCGGGCTGTCTTCCGGTTCATACATCGGTTCTTCTCCGCCGCGGTTGACCAGTCCGACGTGGTATTCATCCAGCCTCTTCGCAGCTTCAGAAAGCACCTCTTCCGCTGTGCCGTCAATTGGATAGCGGACATCTGCAAGCACGGAGACAGCTTCCTTGTCGAATTTTACCAAACCGATATTAAAAGTCAAGTCATCGCCGTATTTCCCGGATTTTGCGAAGCCAAGGCCCTTTCCTGTCGTGTCGAATCCGATGTGATCGTTATAGAAACGGATGAATTCGTTAATGTCATCACTGACAAAATCCAACCGGCCAAGGAATTTCATTAGTATAGAAATGGCATTCAGACCGTCTTCCGGAGAGGAAGCGTGGGCAGCCTTTCCGTGGGCGCTGATTTCCAGGGATTTCCCGGTTTTCTTTGCCTGCAGCTGGAAGTGCGTTTCTTCCGAAAAGGCTTCCGCGTCGGCTTTAATCTTGTCCCAGTCTTCTTTTGTCAGGCCGGAAAGGAGCGCTCTTGCGTGATCCGGCACAATGTTTCTGGCCGTGCCGCCTTCCAGTTTGGAAAGCTGCAGTCCGTCTGGAAGGGTCTTATGAATCTTATGCGCAAAATCGAAATTCAGGATGCCTTTCTCTCCGTTTACCAGAGGGAAGCAGCCGTCCGGCGAAAATCCGAAATCCGGGTCTTTAAATTTCTTTCTATAGTAAGTCAGGCCGTCCCAGTCGGTTTCTTCATCGAGGCCGGCGATCAGACGGATCTTTCTGTCCGGCTTGAATCCTGCGTCGAGCAGTGCCTTTACCGCGTACAGGGCTGCCACCATCGGACCCTTGTCATCGGTTGTTCCTCTGCCCAGCATGTATCCGTCCTCGATCTCCGCACAGAAGGGATCGAAATTCCACTTTCCGCTGGCCGGTACAACATCCAGATGGCCGATCATTCCCAGAACTTCTCTGCCCTCCCCGATCTCTGCATGTCCGCCGTAATGATCAGCATCTTCTGTCGTGAAGCCGAGCCTTTCCGCCGTGTCCATGAACATCTGATAGGCGTCTTCTACCTTCTGTCCGAACGGATAAACCGTTCCGTCATCTGCCGTCACCGCCGCCTGCTTCTCACTGTCGATCCGGACCAGTTTCTGCAATGTTTCTTCTGCCTCGGGAATGACCTGACGGACAGCTTCTTTCAGTTTTTCTTCTGATGGTTTATTCGCCATACGCTCCCTCCGTTTTCCTGTACTTGTTTTCCGGATTTCTGCGTTTCCTGTTTTCCGGCAGACGTCTGGTCTCTTGCGCATTGCGCTTTGTCTGGCGGTCGCAGAAATTTCCACGGATTTCCAGAAATACCGCTGACTTCCATTCTATCATATTCACGGCAGAAAAGGGAGCCGACATTCAGCTCCCTTAAAAATAACCGTTATTTATTTCGGTTTATGATTCGATTATTCCCGACGGACATCCCTTCCGGTTCTCCGGATGAATTAGTCAACTGCCTCAACGCCGGTAACTTCCGGAACAGCCTGCTGCAGAATCTGCTGAACAACCATTCTCAGGGTCATCTGAGCACCCGGGCATCCGATGCAGTGTCCCTGCAGTCTTACCTTGACAACGTTCTCCGGTGTTACATCAACCAGCTCCAGGTTTCCGCCGTCTCTCTTCAGTACTTCTCTGACTTCATCCAGTGCTGCGTCTACACGATCTCTGAGTTCCATATTTTTATCCTCCATAAAAGCGTTTATTCTTTAATTTCTATATTTTACTCCATCCTTATACCCATCTGTCGATAAATAGAAACAAAAATCTTTATCGTAAGTTCACAGAAAAGCGGTAATGTATGATACAATATAGGAGCTGGCTGAGAAAATGCTGAAAGCTTTAAAGATATTATATTTTCTCGCGGCAAGACATACACTTGGCGGCGATCCTGCCGCTTCTCAGATTTCAGAAAGAGGTGTTTACTATGAAATGGGTATGTTCAATTTGCGGATACGTTTATGAGGGACCAGAAGCTCCGGAGAAATGTCCACAGTGCGGAGCTCCTGCTTCTAAGTTTAATAAGATGGATGAGGATGCCGGATTTGCAGATCAGCATGTTGTCGGCATCGCAAAGGGCGTAGATCCTGAGATCATCAAGGACCTGCAGGCTAACTTCACAGGTGAGTGCTCTGAGGTAGGTATGTACCTGGCTATGTCCAGAGTTGCTTTCCGTGAGGGTTATCCGGAAGTTGGTCTTTACTATGAGAAAGCTGCTCATGAAGAGGCAGAGCATGCTTCCAAGTTTGCTGAGCTCCTGGGCGAAGTCGTTACAGACTCCACAAAGAAGAACCTCGAGATGCGTGTTGAGGCTGAGAGAGGCGCATGCGCAGGCAAGAAGGATCTCGCTACACGTGCTAAGCAGCAGAATCTCGATGCTATTCATGACACTGTTCATGAGATGGCAAAGGATGAGGCTAGACACGGAGCTGCATTCCAGGGTCTGCTGAACAGATATTTTAAATAATCTGCAGCCCGAAAGGAAACTTACCGGAGACTGGTGCGTAGAGGCACCGGTCTCCTTTTTTATTGTTCTATGGCCCCGTCTGTTTATCCCTGCAGTCCTGCAAGATTCAGTCTGCATGTTCCGGTCTTCTCTGCTTTGTGATCATACAGCCGCTTACATACAAAAAAGATACCGGCAGGCGCATCATCTGCGAAGCTCTGCCGGCATCTTCCAACTATACCAATATTTTAATCCCAGTAATCCAGATCTTCAGACTTCATTCCGATGGCCGCTGCATGGAAAATCGGATTCTTCCCTTCTCTGCTCTGGCGGTCGAAGTCTTCCGCTGCACGGATGGCGCTTCCGCCCAGTTTAAAGCAGCACGGAATATTGATCAGCGCCATAAATCCCATGGTGATGTCCGCCAGGTCCCATGCCAAGTTCATCGGGATAATGGCTCCGACGAAGACGATCACGGCGCAGACCAGGTGGAAGAAAAACATAAACTTTCTGCCAGGCTTCTTTTTGCCATTCAGGTAAGCAACACCGTTATCGCAGTAATACAGGTTTCCGATCAGTGTAGTGAAGGCAAACATGATCATTGCTAAAGTGATGAAGGCCGGGCCGAAGTCTCCGAGAGCTGCGTGCAGACATTTTTGTACGTACGGCGCACCGGCATCTGCGGTATTTCTTCCGACGCCGGTAAACAGACACATCAGAGCAGTAGCTGTACAGATCAGCATGGTATCAATGAACACGGACAGGACCTGCACAAATCCCTGCTTGACCGGATGGGAAACTTCTGCGGAAGCTGCCGCGTTTGGCGCAGAACCTACACCGGCTTCGTTAGAATACAGTCCCCGCTTGATGCCGTAAACCATGCAGGATCCGCCGATGCCGCCTGCAAAGGAACGCGGGCTGAAGGCGTCGGCGAAAATCAGCGCAAACACATGCGGGAAGGCCTTGATGTTCATGATGATCACGATCAGCGACACGACGATATACATCAGTCCCATGAAGGGAACCATGACTTCCGTGATATGGACGATGCGCTTTCCGCCGCCCATGATGCAGATGCCGACCAGGACAGCCAGAATCGCACCGATGATAATCGGCGTTGTCTTTGCGTTATAGAAATGGTAAACCGCAAAGGTAGACTGCAGGTTGTAGGAACAGAGCAGGTTAAAGCCGAATCCGTAAGTCAGCAGCAGGAAAACCGTAAACAGTGCTGCCAGTTTCTTACTGTGCAGAGCGGATTCGATATAGTAGGCCGGGCCGCCATAGCAGCCGCCGGTCTGCGGGTCTTTCCGCTTGTAGATCTGGGCGAGTGTACTTTCGATGAATGCTGTCGCAGAACCCAGAATGGCCAAAAGCCACATCCAGAACACTGCGCCCGGACCGCCCAGGACGATGGCCGTAGAAACACCGATGATGTTTCCGGTGCCGACTCGCGATGCAGTAGAAACCATCAGCGCCTGAAAAGAAGAAATGCTTTTTTTGTCTTCCGGCTTTTCCATAACCGCGCGGCATGCCGCCGGAAATCTCCGGATCTGAATGGCTCTGGTGCGGATCGTAAAATAAATTCCCGCACATGCCAGCACGATAACCAGAATTGGGAAATACATGATGCTGTCGACCTGATCGAAAAATTTTAATACCATAATCCCTCTCATTCTCCCCGGACAAAAAGAAAACCCCATATTCCGTCTGCCGCAGGGAAATAAACTATAATTTTCATCACTTTAACGCGATAAAGTACAATAAGCATAAGTTCAGCGGGCACCGGAAATGACACACTGATCATTCCGGACGGAAGCCCGCTTCAGCTTTACCTTGTATCATTTTACATGCTTTTTCATGATATTTCTACCACTCTTCCGCACTATTTCTTACCGATTTGCTGAATTGCCGCAATAAGTTCCTGTGGATCGGTAATCTGATTGATTTTTCCACGAAGGGCCGCGCTTCCCGGAACGCCTTTCAGATACCAGCCGGTAATGCTGCGCATCTCACGGACTGCCCGGTACTCACCTTTCAGCTCGTAAAGGTCCCTGAACTGGCGCAGCATCATGGCTTTTTTCGCTTCCAGATCCGGCTCCGGATCAGCCGGACGGCCCTCCCAGGCATTCAAAAGATCTCTGAAAATCCAGGGATTTCCGCGGACGGCGCGGCCGACCATTACATAATCACAGCCGGTCTCCTCCATCATCGCCTCCGCGCTTTCTGCATCGTGAACGTCCCCGTTTGCAAGGACAGGGATTTTCAGCGCGTCCTGCACAGCCGCAATGGCCTTCCGGTCGGCAGCTCCGCTGTAATACTGCTCCCTGGTCCTGCCGTGCACGGCGACAGCGGCGGCGCCGCCTTCCTGCGCGGCCAGCGCGCATTCCACCGCATTAATATGGTCGTCATTGATTCCAATGCGGATTTTCACCGTTACCGGCTTGCTGCTGTGAGACGCCGCCGCGTGAACAACCGCTTCGATCTGCTCCGGATTTTTCATCATGGCGCTGCCGTCTCCGTTTTTAAAGACTTTAGGCACCGGACAGCCCATATTGATGTCGAGAATTTTGTTTGGACGGGAATCCAGCTTTTCCGCCGCAAAGGCCATGATCTCCGGCTCATGTCCGAAAATCTGAAGGGCGGAGTTTTTTTCTTCCGGATAGCAGAACAGAAGCTGGTCTGTCTTTTTGTCTTTATAATACAGGCCTTTGGCGCTGACCATCTCCGAATAGGTCATCCCTGCGCCCATTTCCGTGCAGATTCTGCGGAATACCGCGTCTGTGATTCCTGCCATCGGGGCGAGAAAGAATGGGTTTTCCGGCTGCACATTTCCGATTGGAGGGAGTTTTTTATCTTTCCACATGTTATTCTTTCCTTGCTGATTGATTTTTGTCGTAAAGCGATAAAAGAGAGGCTGATGGCAGCCTCTCTCATTCTGCACGCTGCTGAAAGCGCGCAAATTTTCTGTTTCACCGTGCCGGCAGGCTACAGCTTCTGCTGCGCCTCATCATAGGACTTGCTGATATCCTTATGACGGATATGGTGGCGGTTCTTGTGATAAATCATCTGCAGGCCCTCAAGGGTCAGGCGGCGGTCAATGGTGTCGATGCAGTCTACGCCGCTCGCAACCAGTGAAGAAAGTCCGCCGGTGGCGATGACTTTCACCTGCTTGCCCGGACATACTTCCTCAAGCTCTTTCTTCATTTTCTTGACGATGAACTCGACACTGCCCATCTGTCCGTACACCAGTCCGGACTGCATTCCCTGAATGGTGTTCCGGCAGATCGTGTGGCCAGGATCCTCCAGCTCAACTTTAGGAAGCTGTGAAGTACGCTCGAACAGGACTTCCGAGGAAATCTTCAGTCCCGGGGCGATGGTGCCGCCCAGATACTCGGCCTTGTCGGATACGGCACAGAAGGTCGTGGCCGTTCCCAGATCGATGATGATCAGCGGCCCGCCGTACTTATTATACGCAGCGACGGCGTTGACGATACGGTCGGCTCCGACCGACTTTGGATTATCATACTTAATGAGCAGACCGGTCTTGATGCCGGACTCTACGACAATCGCCTGTTTATGGAAATACTTCTCCGCCATGTGACGGATGGTAAACAGCACGGAAGGGACAACCGTGGCGATGATCACATCGTCCACTGCCTTCGGGTTCAGTCCCTCATGCTTGAACAGCTCCACAACGAGCATGCCGTATTCATCGGCGCTCTTGTGTGAATCTGTCTCGATTCTCCAGTTTGTGATCAACTTACCGTCTTCATTGAAAACTCCGAGTACGGTATTTGTGTTTCCGATATCAAATGCTAATAACATGTTTTCTCTCTCTTTCAGGCGCTCGGCTTCCGGCTTTTCCGGTTCACCTGCACCATATTCCCATGTTCATTTCTGCAGATATGCCTGCAGTCGGCTATTTTACTACTCTTTCAAGACGCTTCAATGCCAGGGCAATGGTCAGTCCCGGAATGACACGGTTACCTGTGATTTCTGCGCCCAGGACTTCATTAATACGCTTCAGTCTGTACTGAACGGTGTTTGTATGAATACCCATGAACACACTGGTCTTGCTGCTGTTCATGCCCGCGTCCAGGACAAAGGTTTCAAGCGTATCAAGGAGCTGACGGGCCTTGTTCTCTCCGACTTCTCTCTTGAACGGCTCCAGCAGATCGGAATAGATCTTTCTTGCGTGGCCGCCCTGGACCTGCAGATGAATGCAGGTGGAAACCAGTGCCAGGTCGTACTTGGTAAACACTCTCTTATATGGGAAGACACTCTCCACGAATGTCCATGTCTCGCTGATCAGGCGGAATGCGTCGCCCGCTCCCTCGATGCCGTTGATTCCGGTGGCATGGAAGATACGGACAGACTTGCTGCCTTCCTTCAGTTTGTCGAACAGGCCCAGGCAGGCCATCTTGCGGGATACCTTCTCCTTCTCATCGCTGTCATCCTTATTCAGGATGATGGCATAAGTTTCCTCTGTGTCCGCAATCTGCATGACTTCGACGTTTTCTTCTTTCTCAAAGTCTGCAATAATGGAATTTCCCTGCTGGTTTTCAATGCCCTTGGCATAGAATACGCAGAGGATGCGTTCCGGATCCAGGCCGATTTCATCCTTCAGTGAATAGGCCAGGGATTTATTATCACGGATCAGTGCCTTGATAAATTCTGCTTTGACGTCGCGCTCCGGTGTGTACTTCCACATTCCCATTGCCAGCTCGATAATCTCAGCCAGCTTGGAAATTTCTGCAGCAGAGTAGTTGTCATCGTTATCGACAATGAACAAGAAGTACTCTTCACCATTGACGGAAATCGGTCCCCAGTAAGTCAGGACACCATTTACATCAATGAATGTGTAAATTCCTGATTTCTCAACATCACGCTCTTTTCCGGTACGGATGGCATCGGAAATGGCAACCTTCTGGCGGGTTTCTACCGTCAGAATCGGGTTGAAGTCCTTAGAAAGAAGAACAACCTGGAAGTCATTGCTCAGCGCTGCTTCTTTCAATGCTGAGTAGAAATTGGTGTGCTTCTCAAAGTTCAGCAAATGGTAAATGGTATTATTGATCAGTCCGTTTTTAAAGTTATCACCGTAACGGATCTTATCCATAACCTGCTCGATGATGTCACTGTACTGGGACGGATTGTCCTCAGGAATGACAATCAGAGGGACTCCCGTACTTTCTGCAGCCTGAATCACCGTATCACCGACTGATGTCAGTCCGTTCTTCTGATGGAAGACAACGATGCCCGCAACGCCGGCATCTCCAAGCGCAGTGACAATGTCACATCTTACGCTTTCCTTGTCTTTTCCCTCAACTCCGCTAAAGGAAGTCAGAACAAGCTGTTCCTTTATTCCGTTTTCCTTCAGTGCCGTATCCACATCCTGAGCATCCATAACTGATACAGAACGTACACGATTTTCCACATTCCGTCTGCCGGCAGCCAGAATGCTTGGTGTCATGCACTCAAGACTGAGGCAGTCATTTACTGCTACTTTCATTTTACTCCTCGCCTGTCCCGCCGTTATCGTCCTGGCTGTCAGTGTTCTCCTTCTCTGACGCCGCGGCGTTCGATTCCTTAGAAATAGTATCCTGATCTGAAACAGCTTCCTGTTCTTCCGTTTCAGTATTAATCTTGTTCTCCTGTGCTTTGTCCCGCTCGTACGGATTGATGATGTGTCCGTCCTTATCCGCTACGAGATGGCGGACCTGATCATCGCTGAGCTTGTCTCCATTCAGCACAGCCTCACGCATTTCTTCAGCACGCGCATCCTCAGCCTTTCTGATGCGTCTGGATTCTTCCGCCTCAGCCTTATTGACCTTGCGGATCTCTTCCTCGTGCTCGCGAACCTTGCGCTCTGTGCTTTCCGGATCTTCCTTACCCGTGTACAGGTCTTCAAACTGCTCTGCATCGAGGGTCTCCACGCGGATCAGCGCTTCTGCGACACGCTCCATCTCTGCGGAGTGTTCTTTCAGAATCGCTTCTGTCTTCGCATAGCAGTCTCCTACCAGACGGCGGACTTCTTCATCGATCTCGTTAGCGACCTCTTCGGAGTAAGCCTTGGTCTTGCTGAAATCTCTTCCGAGGAACGGTTCATCGGAATCCGCATAGTTGATCGGACCGAGCTTGTCACTAAATCCGTACTTGGTGACCATGGAACGGGCAATCTGTGTCGCGCGCTCGATATCATTGCTGGCACCGGTGGAAACGTCATCCAGATAGATGGACTCTGCCACACGGCCGCCCAGAAGGTGCATGATCTCGTGCATCATGTCGTTCTTTGTCATGAAGTACTTATCTTCCGTCGGCAGGGACATGGTAAATCCACCGGCCTGGCCTCTCGGAATGATTGTAATCTGGTGTACCGGATCCGATCCCGGAATACTTCTCATGACGATTGCGTGTCCGGCCTCGTGGTAAGCGGTCAGACGCTTCTCTTTCTCGCTGATGACACGGCTCTTCTTTGCCGGTCCCGCCATTACCTTGGTGGTCGCTTCCTCAATTTCCGCCATGCGGATCCAGCGTCCGTTTCTTCTGGCGGTAATCAGGGCTGCCTCATTCAGCAGGTTTTCCAGATCTGCCGGGGTGAATCCCGGTGTTCTTCTCGCGATGATTTCCGGAGAAACCTCGTCAGAAAGCGGCTTGTTCTTCGCATGAATGCGGATGATCTCCTCGCGGCCCTTAACATCAGGAACACCGATCGTAATCTGGCGGTCAAAACGTCCCGGACGGAGAAGGGCCGGATCCAGAATATCCGGACGGTTGGTTGCAGCCAGAATGATGATTCCGGAATTTCCGGAGAATCCGTCCATCTCAACCAGCAGCTGGTTCAGGGTCTGCTCACGCTCATCATTTCCGCCGCCGAGGCCTGCGCCTCTCTTGCGTCCTACCGCATCGATCTCATCGATAAAGATAATGCACGGGGCATTCTTCTTCGCCTGATCAAACAGGTCACGGACACGGGAAGCTCCGACTCCGACGAACATCTCTACGAAGTCAGAACCGGAAATCGTGAAGAACGGGACGCCCGCTTCACCGGCAGTCGCTCTGGACACGTAAGTTTTTCCTGTTCCCGGAGGGCCGACCAGCAGAATACCTTTCGGTATACGCGCACCCACCGCATTGTATTTTCTCGGATCTTTCAGGAAATCCACGACCTCCTGCAGTTCTTCCTTTTCTTCTTTCAGCCCCGCAACATCGGCAAAGGTAATCTTCTTTCCTTCTCCTTTATACATATGTGCGCGGTTCTTTCCGAACTGGAACGCCTTTCCGTTTCCGCCCTGATTCATCATGATATAGAATAAGAATCCCAGGGCAACGACCATAATGATCGTCGGCAGCGCGTTCATCAATGCGGACGCGTGATCCGGTCCGCTTGCCCGGAGAACGATGTCTCCGGAATCCACCTTATTATAGATGTATTTCTGTTCCAGCCAGTCCAGCTCCAGAGCGCTGTTCGCGTAGGCATAAACCTGCTTGTTCTTTCCAATCTGGGCGGTAACTTTGCTGTCCTTGATGGTGACTTCAGTAACCTTTCCGTTTTTCAGGTATTTTGCCATTGTCGAAAGCGCGACCTCCTGCTGTGACGTCCCGCCGTTGCGGACGAAATATGCCACACCCATGACAATACCAAAAATAACCAGGTAGATTACTAAATTTCTGGCGAATTTCTTCAACTCACTATCCTCCTGATTGTATGTGTCCCTTCTTTTATTAACGCAAAAAACGCATTTTTCCGTTTACATGCCAAAAAACAACTTTTCCATTGTTTTATCAGCATAAAATTGCGTTGTCATTCTATCATATACGACAATTTTTTTCAACCAGAACAATCTTTTTTGTGTATTTATCCACAAGGTATAAATGAGAATATCTGGCCCTTCCAGAGTCTTTCTCCCATGCTGGAAGAAAAAGAACTTCACTCCCGACCGCGGCGAAAGAAAGACTGTCTCTTCTGCTTTTCGGCACCTTATCATCAATCAGCACATCATGCAGTTTCTTCCGTCCACCCGGAATCGCAATGTAGTCTCCTGGTTTTCTGGTTCTCCAGCAGATCTTTCCGGCGGCATCCGCCCCGTATTTCTGAATCAGCTTCTCTTCATCGAAGCAGGCATAGCTCCCCCGGACCAGCCCATGCGGCAGGTCCTCCGCCGCAAGCACCCGGACCCGTCCGGCCGGTCCACTCTCTTTCCCATCGCCTTTTGCCGATGGGCGATATTTCTGTAATTTACCGATCTCCAGCCGGTCATACACACAGCGTCCGATCATGCCGTGGGGCAGATCCGTCTCCGCAGACGGGTCCCCACCGCGCAGAATATGGTCCAGCGCCTCCAGATGCCGGGCAGTAAAATCCTCTGCCAGACCCGCCTCCGCAAGTGCCAGTCGCAGCAGCCGGATCCGCATGGCGTGAGGCAGCGCAGCGGCCTTGTCCCGGCGGAGAGCAGTCACAGAACCGCCGTCCTCAATCCGGCACTCCCCGTACAGTTTCTCCGCCTGATTCTGAAGATATGCCCGGTCTTCCGCAGCACTCTTTCCGAGGCGGATCAGCGCATCCTCAATTTTCGGATTATAGGACCGAAGATACGGCAGCAGCTCCAGGCGGATGCGGTTACGCCCATAAGACGGATCCTGATTCGTCTGGTCTTCCCTCGGGACAAGCCCGTGCAGGCCGCAGTACTCCTGCAGCTCACTCTTCCGGCAGTCCAGCAGCGGCCGGATCAGGGTAAAGCCAGCCTCATCCTTCCGGCTGTACGCCATGCCTGCCAGCCCGTCAACCCCGCTGCCTCTGAGAAGGTGCAGCAGGATCGTCTCCGCCTGATCGTCCGCATGGTGAGCCGTCGCGATCTTAATCCGCGCCCGGCCGACTCCCTGCTTCAGCAGCTCCTCCGCCGCCTCGTCGAACAGCTCGTAGCGCTTCTTCCGCCCGGCCTCTTCCTCGGTCATATTTCCACACCGCGCCTCGCCGATGCAGTCGAAGCGGATGCTCCGGCAGACAAGCCCACGGCTTCTGCAGAGCTCCTCCACCGCGCGCTGGTCCTCATCCGCAGCATTTCCCCGGATCATATGATTGACATGGACCGGATGCAGCTTCACCGGCAGAATCTTCGGGCAAAAATCAGCCAGCAAGGCAAAAAGCGCTGTTGAATCGGCTCCGCCGGAAAGCCCCAGAATCACATGATCCCCAGGGCTCAGCAGGTCGTGCTCCCTGACTGTTTTCAGGAACTTCTCTTCTGCCGGATGCTTCATGGCTGAATCTCCAGATCGTGGATATCGTAAAAACGCAGTGCATTCTGACAAGTGATTCTGGCTGCCTCTTCATAGGAAATCTCTTTCAGTTCCGCCACTTTCCGGCAGGTATACTCCACATATGGCGCCTTGTTTCTTCTTCCCCGCTTCGGCTCCGGCGCCATGTACGGCGCGTCCGTCTCCACGGTGAGGAACTCAATCGGAACCGCCTTCACGACTTCCCTCGTCTTCCGGTTGTTCTTGAAGGTCACCGGACCGCAGATGGAAAGCGTCGCGCCGAGCCTGATATACTGGTTCGCCATTTCCACACTCTGGGAGAAGCAGTGCATTAATACCCGGCTGTCCGGAAGCAGCTTTCCGTCCGGACCCGGGCGTTTCGGAAACCATCTCTGCCGCTCTTCTGAAAAGGCGCCCTCTTCTTTCAGGATGTCCATAGTTTCCTGATCGGCGTCTCTGGTGTGGATCATAATCGGCATCTTCAGTTCATTGGCAAGCTGAATCTGCTTTCTGAACCAGTAACGCATCGTATCGTGATCCACATCCTCATCGTAATGATAATCCAGACCAATCTCACCGATGCAGACCACCTTGCTGCTGTTAACAGCCAGCGCTCTGATTCTCTGCAGCTTTTCCTCATTCAGTCCGTCCGTTTCACTCGGATGATAACCGACCGCGGCATAGCACCAGGGGAACTGTGCCGCATCCCGGACTGCCTGTTCCGAGCTGGCCAGATCGCTTCCCGGATCTACCAGTCCCAGAACATCGGAATTGTTTTCGATCTCTTCCGCAAGCTCCCTTCTGCTCTCATCGGTATTCCCCTCATCGTTTAAATGTGTATGTGCGTCAAATAATATTCTGCTCATTAATATATGCCTTATTATATGCCTTATTTATTTCCGACTACAGTCACTCAATATGAAAAAAGAGGCTGCTGTGTGCAGCCTCTTTACGATTATCTCACCTTGCTGCCGTCATCCGCGCTGCTGGTGACCAGCTCATATTTCTTTCCGGTGTCCGCGAAAATAATCATGCCCTGTGATTCTTCTCCGCGGATCTTTCTCGGCTTCAGGTTGGCTACAACGACAACCTTCTTTCCGACCATATCTTCCGGTTTGAAGTGCTCAGCGACTCCGGACAGAATCTGGCGCTCTTCATTTCCGATACGTACGCGGAATTTCAGGAGTTTGTCTGCTCCCTCAACCTTCTCCGCCTTCATGATCGTGCCGACTCTCAGATCGATCTTATCAAAGTCCTCGAACTCGATTTCCGGCTTCAGCTTGACGTCAGCTGCTTCCTTGTCCGCTTTCTTCTTTGCCTCGGCCATCTGCTTCTTCTGAATCTCGTTCAGCTCTTTCAGTTCCTTATCGATGTCCAGACGCGGGAAGAGTGGATCGCCCTTGGTAACCTTCTCGCCATCCATCTTCTCAAACGCAAAGGCATCTTCCCAGCTGATCTTCTCACCGGTCAGTCCCAGCTGCTCCTGCATGCGCTCGGATGTGGTGTGCATGAACGGAATCAGCAGGATGGAGATGATGCGCAGTGCCTCTGCCAGATTGTGCAGGCAGGTGTCGAGCTCTGCCTTCTTCTCCGGATCCTTGGCCATTGCCCACGGCATCTTCTCATCGATGTACTTGTTTGCGCGGCGTACCAGAACCCAGATATCCTCCAGTGCCAGATTGAACTGGAAGTCATTCATATGGTCTTCCAGTGCCGGCGCTGCGCCCAGAGCGGTTTTCTTCAGGTCCTCATCGATGTCATCGAACTTTCCTGCAGGAGGAACGATTCCGCCGCAGTACTTCTCGATCATGGCTACGGTTCTGGACAGCAGATTTCCAAGGTCGTTTGCCAGGTCGTAATTCATGCGCTTCAGCATAACTTCATTGGTGTATACGCCGTCCTGACCGAAGGTATACTCTCTTAACAGGAAGTATTTCAGAGCATCGACGCCGTAACGGTGAATCAGGAATACCGGGTCCACGACATTTCCCTTGGACTTGCTCATTTTGCCGCCGTCAATCAGAAGCCAGCCGTGGCCCATGACGTGCTTCGGCATCGGCAGATCCAGAGACATCAGCATTGCCGGCCAGATAACGGAATGGAAACGTACGATTTCCTTTCCGACCAGATGAACGTCTGCCGGCCAGTACTTATTGAATTCCGTCAGATCATCCGGATAGCCCAGTGTGGTAATATAGTTCGTCAAAGCGTCCAGCCATACGTAGATAACGCTGTTCGGATCGATCGGCACCTGAATACCCCAGTCAAAGGAGGAACGGGAAATGCACAGATCGTCCAGTCCCTGCTTAACGAACTCGATCATCTCATTGCGGCGCTCCTTCGGCTTCAGAAAATCCGGATCCTCCAGGAGTTTCAGCACGCGGTCCTGATACTTGGAAAGACGGAAGAAGTACGCATCCTCAGATGCCCACTCTACCGGACGTCCGCAGTCCGGGCAGCAGCCGTTGACCAGCTGGCTCTCTGTCCAGTAGGACTCGCAAGGCGTGCAGTACCATCCTTCATACTTGCCCTTGTAGATATCTCCCTTTTCATTCATCTTATTGAAGATCGCCTGAACTCTCTTCACGTGGCGCGGCTGCGTCGTGCGGACGAAGTCATCGTAGGAGATTTCCATTGTATTCCAGAGATCCTTGATGCCGGCAACGACCTCATCGACATATTCCTGAGGGGTTACGCCTTTTTCTCTGGCTTTCTGCATGATTTTCAGGCCGTGCTCATCTGTTCCTGTCTGGAAACGGACGTCGTAGCCGCTCAGTCTCTTGAATCTTGCCATCGCATCGGCCATGACTGTGCAGTATGTGTGTCCGATATGCAGCTTGGAACTCGGATAATAAATCGGAGTAGTAATGTAGTACGTTCCTTTAGATGCCTTCTGTTCTGTCATTATAACTGTTTCCTTTCTTCCTCTGATGAATGAGGGGTGATAACGTTTTTTCCAGCTGAATGCGCAGCTCTGGAACTAGTCCAGATCCTCGCCTGCCCAGTCGTCGCTGGACCATTCTTCATCCGGCCAGTCGTCATTGACGAAAATCTCTTTCATAATTTTATTCATGCCCATAACCAGGGTGAATCCGGCAACCAGGCCGATTCCGACGATGGCTCCCGCAGCCTTCAGCGCGTCCTGCACAGTCGGCTGATTTTCTTCACTCTTGCAGCATTTCTTTTCTTCTTTTTCCTTGCTCATGATATTCCTCCTCTCCGAAAGACGCCGCCCGCTGGTCTTCATGATCTTCTGATTCCCGGAACGGATCCTCCCAAATCTTCTGTAACAATATCAATGCTTGTTATTGCGGTTCATCACATAATCCACGATCAGCTGTGCCGCTGTCTCATCACTGACATGACTCGTGTTGATGGACAGGTCATAGTTGATGTACTCTCCCCATTTCTGAGAAGTGTGGTAATTATAGTAATTCTTTCTGGCCTTGTCATAGTTCCGGATGATATGCTTGACCTTTTCCGGATCGTCACCATACTGATCAACAGCTCTCTCAATCCGGTCTTCCAGTCTCGCGTGAATGAACACGTTGGTCACACCCGGAAGGTCTCTTAAGACATAGTCTGCGCAGCGTCCGATAATCACACCTTCTCCGGTCTGCCCGATCTGGGTAATGATGTCGAACTGTGTCAGGAACAGCTTCTCATTCACGGAGATCATCTCTCCCGAAATACCTTCACTGAAATTCACCGCAGAAGCCAGCGAATAAGAAAAATTATTCTTTGCTCTCAGTTCCGCACTCTCAATGATTTCTCTGGACAGGCCGCTCTTCTCCACGGCCATATCGATAATTTCGCGGTCATAGAGCGGAACGCCCAATTTTTTCGCAACCAGGCCTCCGATCACTCTTCCGCCGCTTCCATATTCACGGCTGATTGTAAGCAGTTTCTTCATATTTTCCCGGACATCCGTTTCAGCCTTCCCTCAGGAAACAATCTGAACACAATGCCCTCCCTCCTTTCCTATTTCCCATTCCGTGCAGATGCACACAGTGAAAATAAGACTTTATTGTTTATTATATACTATTTTTCCAATAATGAAAACGTAGCGCTTGTGCATTGGACAAGGCATTTTTATGTCCGCAGAGTGAAGGTCTGGAAATCACCGGATTTTCCACTGGACAAAAAACAAAAAGCAAGAGGACCCCGGCTCTGTCTTCCCGGCATTCTCCTGCTTCTCCCCTGCGGATTCTCTCCGCATCACGATCATATTTTCAGATTTTTTCCTGCTTCTATTCTTCTTCCCCTGCGAACTGAGAATTATACAGATCTGCGTAAGCACCGTTCTTCGCCAGCAGTTCATCATGCGTACCCTGCTCCACAATGTCACCGTGATTCATCACCAGAATCATATCCGCATCTTTAATCGTAGATAAACGATGGGCGATGACAAAGCTCGTGCGGCCCTGCATCAGGCGGTTCATTGCACTCTGAATCTGTTTTTCCGTACGGGTGTCAACGGAAGAAGTCGCCTCGTCCAGAATCAGAATCTTACGGTCTGCCAGCATCGCTCTCGCGATGGTCAGCAGCTGTTTCTGACCCTGAGAGATGTTGGATGCTTCTTCATTCAGAACCATATCGTAGCCTCCCGGCAGTGTACGAATGAAATGATCCGCGTGCGCGGCTTTTGCCGCAGCTTCAACCTCTTCATCCGTTGCGTCCAGACGGCCGTAGCGGATATTCTCCCGGATCGTTCCGGAGAAGAGCCATGTGTCCTGCAGAACCATGGAGAAATACTTTCTCAGGTCCAGGCGGCTGAAGGTCCGGATATCCTGTCCGTCCAGAAGGATCTGTCCCTTATTCACATCATAGAAACGCATCAGCAGCTTGACCATGGTCGTCTTTCCGGCACCCGTAGGGCCTACAATGGCTACTGTCTGGCCAGGTTCAACCTTTGCCGAGAAATCATGGATAATCACCTGCTCCGGATCATAACCGAACTGTACGTGATCGAACTCTACAGCGCCCTTCACATCCTCCAGCGGAAGCGGAGCATCCTCCTGCAGGTCAGTCTCGTCCTCATTCAGCAGCTGGAACACACGCTCGGAAGCCGCCGTCATGGACTGGACCTGGTTCATGACCTGGGAAATCTGCGCCATCGGCTGGGTCAGATTGCGGACGTACTGAATGAAGGCCTGAATATCACCGATCCCGATGATATTGCGGATGGCCAGCATGCCGCCGGCAATGGCAACGCCTGCATAGGCCAGATAGCCGACAAAGTTCATCAGCGGCATCATGGCTCCGGAGAAGAACTGGGATTTCCAGGCGGAAACGTAAAGCTCATCATTCGTCTGAGAAAACTCCGCAATGGTCTGCTTCTCTCGATTGAAAGCCTTGATGACCTGCTGACCGGAGAAGTCCTCCTCTACCTGGCCGTTGATGACGCCCAGGGAAGCCTGCTGCTGTTTAAAGTATTTCTGCGACATCTTGATGACAGCGGCCATCAGAAGCGCAGATACCGGGATCATAATCAGGGCGATCAGGGTCATCAGCGGGGAAATGGTCAGCATCATGACAATGACGCCGATGATGGTTGCGACCGCGGAAATGATCATGGTGATGCTCTGGTTCAGTCCGGTACCCAAGGTGTCCACATCGTTGGTGATTCTGGACAGCACCTCTCCGATCGGCCGGCTTTCAAAATATTTCATCGGCATGCGGTTGATCTTCTCTGAGATTTCTTTACGCATGCGGTAAACGACCTTCTGCGTGATGCCGGTCATAATCCAGCCCTGAATGAAGTTCAGTGCAGAGCTGATCAGATACAGAGCCAGGGTGAACAGCAGGATCTGGCCGATCTTGCCAAAGTCGATGCTGCCGGTTCCCGCAACCTTTCTCATCAGGCCGTCTGCCAGTTCTGTGGTCGCGTGGCCCATGACCTTAGGGCCGGCGACATTGAATACCGTGGATCCCGCCGCCAGAATCATGACGGCAATCACACCAAATTTATAGCGGCCGATATAGGCCAGAAGTTCCTTAATTGATTTTCTGAAGTTCTTCGGTTTCTCCACCGCGCCCATGGCGCCAGGACCGTGCGGTCCCCGCATGCCTCCGGAGTTTCTGCGCGGCATCCGATTATTATTCTCTGCCATTATGCCATCTCCTCCAGTTCTTTCTCAGACAGCTGGGATTCCGCAATCTGTCTGTATACATCACAGGACTTCATCAGCTGCTGATGCGTTCCCTTGCCGACGATTTTTCCTTCATCCATAACCAGAATCTGGTCTGCATGAAGAATTGTACTGATTCTCTGCGCAACGATAATTCTAGTGGTGTCGTGCTCTTCCTGCTCCAGGATTTCTCTGAGCTTTGCGTCCGTCTTCATGTCCAGCGCGGAAAAACTGTCATCGAAAATCAGGATCTTCGGCTTCTTCGCAATCGCGCGGGCGATGGAAAGTCTCTGCTTCTGTCCTCCGGATACGTTGTTTCCGCCCTGAGAGACATAGCTGTCGTACTTTTCCTCCTTATCCATGATGAAGTCATCCGCCTGAGCAATCTCAGCCGCACGCTTTACCTCTTCATCGCTGGCATCTGCGTTTCCAAAGCGGATGTTTCCGGCAATCGTTCCGGAGAAGAGAATGCCTTTCTGCTGGACGAATCCGATTTCGTCTCGCAGCGACTTCATCGTGACGTCGCGGACGTCTTTTCCGTCCACCAGAATCTTTCCGCCCGTAACATCGTAGAATCTCGGGATCAGGTTGATCAGTGTGCTCTTTCCGGATCCGGTTCCGCCGATAATCGCGGTGACCTTTCCCGGCTCTGCGGTAAAGTCGATGTCAGACAGGACGTTAGCCTCTGCACCCGGATACTGAAAGTCTACGTGAGAGAAGACAACTTCTCCCTTGCCGCCTTCCAGAACTTCCGGGTTCTTTTTGTCCTGAATAGAGGAAACTGTTGTCGCGACTTCATCGATTCTCTGGGCAGCGACACCGGCTCTCGGCAGAATGATGGACATCGCGGTGATGATCATAAACGCGGAAACGATGATCATGGCGTATGTGATGAAGGCGGTCATCGCGCCGACCTGCAGGGTTCCGGAATCGACTCTGGATGAGGCAACCCAGGTGATGAGGATGGACAGAGCGTTCATAATCAGCATCATGGACGGCATCATGAAGGTCATGACACGGTTTGTAAACAGCTGGGTGCGCTTCAGGTCGACATTGGCCTGGTCGAAACGCTCTTCTTCTGTCTTCTGACGGCCGAAGGCGCGGATAACCATGAGTCCGGTCAGAATCTCACGGGATACGCCGTTCAGCTTGTCCACCAGTTTCTGCATGATCTTGAACTTCGGCATGGCAATCGCCATCAGGGTCAGGACAAAACCGATAATGACGGCAACTCCAAGGAGAATTACCCAGCTCATGTTGGCATGAGTCTGGTAAACCTTGATAATTCCCCAGACACCCAGCACCGGCGCGTAAAGCACCATGCGCAGCATCATGGTGGTGACCTGCTGGACCTGCTGCACATCGTTGGTGGCACGGGTGATCAGCGAAGAAGTCTGGAATTTATCCAGCTCTGCATTGGAGTATCCAATGACGTTCCGGAAGACCTTGTCACGCAGATCGCGTCCCACACCGGCACCGACTCTGGATGCGAGATAGGAAACGGCAACGGCAGCTGCGAGCATCAGCAGCGCCATCAGGAACATCTTCTTTCCCGCGCTCCACAGATAAGAGATCTGGACGGCGTTCACATGAACTCCGGCGTCCTTTTCTGCATCGTAGGCGTAACGGTAGCCCATGGACTTCAGTGTCTTCGGGCCGACGGTGTCGATGGTCTTCTTAATCTGCTTCTGCATCTGATGAATCTGCGTGCTGCTCATCTGGCCGCTGTCAATCATCTTCTGCATGGCTCCACGAATGTCGACATAAGTTTTCGACTTTCCGTTCTGATTCTTTGCATGGAAAATGCGGACATCCATGCCTGCGGCATCCGCGATTTCCTTAACGGACATGGAGTCCAGCTTCTTCAGGAGAGCGGATGGATCCGTCTGCAGGGAAGAAGTGCTCTGTGCCTGGGCTCCGGCCTGGGCGGACTTCTGCATGTCAGCGATCTGCCCGGCGCTCATGCCGGAAGATGCAGCCTTTTTCATGGCCTTTTCCTGGGCGGCTGCGGCTGCCTTAAGCTGACGCCTGACCATCTTCTTATACTGGGCCGGTGAAATGTGGCCGAGCTGGTAGGTCAGGACGATCGGCTCCAGAAGCTGGTCGTCCAGCCTGTCCAGTCTGCTTTCAGATGCATGAAGGACGTACTTGTTTCCTTCTTTCTGATAGGCAGATTTCCAGGCTTTTTTCTCAGCCGAAGTCATGAACATCTGCGCTTCATTGTACTCTTGCTGTTTTACCTTTGTCGGAAGGATGTGCTCTACACCCCGGTTCTGGATTCCTGTATCGATGATGTTCTGCGTGTACTGCGGCATGGACATCTCGCTGAATCCCTGTACGGCCAGTAGGACCACCAGAAGGATGACCACCGGCCAGTAGGGTTTTAAATTCTTGATTAAATATCTCAACTCTGACTGCCTCCTGAATGTTTATCGCATTCAATACCTTTCTTTAATCCCAATTGTTCCGCCGGCTATTTCTTTTCTCCGGCTTTCTGCTGTTTCTTCTTCATTTCTGCAAGCTGTTCATGATAAATTTCATCCGCCGTCTGGTATATTTCATCATTCAGGCGGATAATCTCGCGAATCTGGTCTTCTCCGATTCTTCGGATCAGCTCGGAACAGAAACGATGGAGAATTTCATGGTCCCCATACCATTTATTTTTTCCTTTCTCTGTAAAGCTGACCAGCGTCACGCGGCGGTCATTCGGATCCTGCGTGCGCTCCATCAGGCCCTTCTTTTCCAGACCTCTGAGAACGCGTGAAAGGCCTGGAGCCGTCATGCGGGAACCCGCAAGCAGATCGGACATGCGCACTTTATGCTCCGGATTCCGGCACTGAAGACGGGCGGTACCTCCCATAACCATCAATTCTCCCCGGTTTAAGTCCGGAACCAGTTCATACATTTTCACTTTATGAAACTGCATGCAGGAACGGATAAATTCACGTTCCAGTTCTTCCATTCTTACTCCTTTCCCGCGGAAATTCTTCATCCACGCTTTTCCTGATACAGACGGATGCCGTTTAGCACATCCGCTGTTTTTTATTTAACAGCGTTCAGATTTTACACTGTTAATACTTAACATTGTTAATAATTAGCATTGACAAGTATATCCTTGCGCGTAGATTTTGTCAAGAGAACAGGAAAATATTTTACAACGGAAAAGCCGGAAGCTTCCCCGGCAGGCTGTTTAAAAGCCTGCCGCAGAAACTTCCGGCAGAATTGGTTATGGGTATGGTTCAAATTTAGTGAAGACTGGACAGAGTTTTCTTCAGAACGTCATCGCGGTCGGAATTGAAGGCGTTATAGATGGCGCGGATGGCCTTCTCAAAGTCTTCATTCAGTACGCCGATGATGATGTTGATCTCAGAAGATCCCTGGTCGATCATGCGGACGTTGACGCCGGCCTCTGCAAGGGCGGTGAACAGTCTCGCAGATGTTCCCAGACGGCGGCTCATGCCGACACCTACGACGGCGATCAGCGCGATGTCGTCATGAACAGTGATGCTGTCCGGATTAACCTGGCGCTGCAGCGCGTCCAGAACATCGTCCAGCTTTCCCTCCGGCAGCTGATCATTGGAAATGACGACGGAAACCGTGTCGATTCCGGTCGGGATATGCTCAAAGCTGACATCCATATCCTCGAGAATGGTCAGGATGCGGCGGATAAAGCCGACTTCCTTGTTCAGCATATTTTTATAGATTGCAATAACGGTGAAGTCCTTACTTCCCGCAATACCGCTGAGAATGCGGTCCGTGTTTTCCGGCCGGCTTGTGGAAATCATTGTGCCCGGATCCTCAGGCTTGTTGGTGTTTCTGATGTTGATCGGAATGTTCGCGCCTCTGACCGGGAACACCGCGTCCTCATGCAGAACGCTGGCCCCCATATAGGACAGCTCTCGAAGCTCGACATAAGTGATCTGGTCGATCGGCTTCGGATTTTCCACAATGCGCGGATCGGCCATCAGGAAACCGGACACATCGGTCCAGTTCTCGTAAACATCTGCATCTACAGCGCGGGCAACCAGAGAACCGGTTACATCAGAACCACCTCTTGAGAAGACGCGGACCTTGTCCGTGCCCTTCTGCGTGCCGTAGAAGCCAGGCAGAACTGCGCGCTCATGTTTGGCAAGTTCAGCCTTCAGTGCCTCATTGGTTTCTTCCGGAAGAAGTCTTCCACGGGAGTCAAACTGAATGAGTCCGGCTGTGTCGACAAAGTCATATCCCAGATATGCGGCAACCAGTACCGCAGACAGGAATTCACCGCGGCTTGCAAGGTAGTCAACCGAGCATCCGGCCTCGATATTCTTGCGAATTTCCTCATAGCGGCTCTTCAGGTCGACATCAATGCCGAGATTCAGTTTTACAGCGCTGTAACGGTCGATAATGACCTGGAATACCTGATCATACGGAATGTGGTTGTCAATTTCCGTCTTACACAGATATAAAAGGTCCGTGACCTTGTTATCACCGCTGAACCGCTTTCCCGGTGCAGAAACCACAACATATCTTCGATCCGGATCAGCTTCGACGATCTCCTTCAGCTTCTTTAGCTGGATTCCGTCAGCCACTGAAGAACCTCCAAACTTCAGTACTTTAACTCCCATCAGTTTTCCTCCCAAAACATAAGCATTTCAACGTAAAAAGCGTCCGGCACTGCAGACGCTTCGTACCTTTGTTATCAAGTTACAAATTAGCATCCAATTTATGATTAATAATAACAGAGTTGTGTTTAGGATACAAGTTTTTTATTTATATTTCGTGAATTTTGTTTGGCAAAGTGGATTTGGGTTGACAAAAAGGAAAACGGCCTGGTCTTAAGGCGATTTACTGCTAAAAACTCCACACCGGAAAACGGTTTGCCGGGAAAACAACTTCATAACGGAAAGCGGTTTGCCGGGAAAACGAGTCTGTTTGTGTATACAACATACTCGCATGTCTGATACGACTCGGATTTCAGAACACAAATAGGAGTTTCTTTTGATTGTGCACAACTCTGTTCCCTGCAATATCAGAAAATCAGGCTGAAATGAATAGAAACGCACGGTATATATACGATCAAAAGTATATGTGTTCCGATATTCATGGCCGTTGTATATCCCTTCCCTCTATGGCAGCGCACCTCCCGTATCTACCAGGATCACCTTCGGTTTCCCGCGGGTCCTCACTTCCTTCGTTCCGCCTGGCCATAACCAGGGTGTCAGCTTAGCTCCTTTACAGGGTCGTGCCTTATGGACAAAATTCCCGCCGACTACTGGCTCATTCTTTGTTGTTTGCTGACTCCAGTTCCCGCTCACCAGCACCTTTCGGCGGACGTTTCCCTGATGAGCTTCTTCTTTCGTCACTCCCCCCTTACTCTGTATTGCTGAATTCCAGCGGCTTTCTGGAGAATTCATATCCCCGCCAGTTGAATGCCCGTGCGAAGTGTGTTTCACTCCCTACATCGATGCCAATGATCAAAGTTTTTTCCGTGATTGCTGCAATCTTTGTGTTCTGTGTGTTAGACTTCATTTCAGATACATCTCTGTCTTGTAATGGTTTCGCGAACTGTGGTGGGTCAGCAAACCTTATATTACATTGAGGTATCTTTTCTTTCACCTGCTTTCTGTCGAGTCCCTATATTTGAATCATACAGGAAGCTTCTGTTTTTAGCATGGAATAATTGCAATGGTTAAAACCCAAAGGAAATTTACTCTATCGGTCCCTCTATTTTCTTGGTATGGTATAATTACATGATTTTATTCCACACGTCTGATATAGTTATCGGTCCCTCTATTTTCTTGGTATGGTATAATACTATGACATATCATGAATGGAAAAACAAAGTTATCGGTCCCTCTATTTTCTTGGTATGGTATAATCGTAGTCGTTCCAACGGTTCCAGAGTACGAGTTATCGGTCCCTCTATTTTCTTGGTATGGTATAATTCTGCGTTTTCCCTCGCGGCCTTGTCTGCTGTTATCGGTCCCTCTATTTTCTTGGTATGGTATAATGTCAGCTACCGGCATGACATGAAGAGATTGGTTATCGGTCCCTCTATTTTCTTGGTATGGTATAATTGGATCGATGTAATACATCGACCTGTTACTGTTATCGGTCCCTCTATTTTCTTGGTATGGTATAATTATGGACGGTTATTAACACTCATGAAGTCAGTTATCGGTCCCTCTATTTTCTTGGTATGGTATAATAACACGCTCCCTAATGCAGTGGAAAGCATGTTATCGGTCCCTCTATTTTCTTGGTATGGTATAATAGAAATTATAAATTTATTTCCGCTTTTATAGTTATCGGTCCCTCTATTTTCTTGGTATGGTATAATCCGTAGTCATTTTCATCCATAGCTTTCTCACTTATCGGTCCCTCTATTTTCTTGGTATGGTATAATTGCATGGATGATAACGAGGGTATTTTTTCTGTTATCGGTCCCTCTATTTTCTTGGTATGGTATAATCTGTATGCCAGCCGAAGTATGAACCATTCGTTATCGGTCCCTCTATTTTCTTGGTATGGTATAATCGCATATCTTGTATTCATCTTCGCCCGGAGTTATCGGTCCCTCTATTTTCTTGGTATGGTATAATATTGGAGCTGAAACCCCTTGAGAAGCAACGTTCTCAAGGGGTTTTCACTTTAAATTACGATGGTTAAATTGGATTCTATTGGTTCTTCGTCCTGCCTTTTTTCACCGAGGATAATCGTCATTTTCTCATATTGCTTTTCCGTAATGGTCAGCAACCTGATGGATCCCTCTTGCGGAACATTCTGTTTGACTCTTCTCGTATGTGTACGCACAGAATCATACCCATTGCAGATCCGGGCGTAAACTGAATACTGAAGCATATAGTATCCATCCTTCAGCAAAAACTCTCTGAATTTATGAGCTGCCTTTCTTTCAGATTTTGTGTTCGTCGGTAAATCAAAAAATACGATCATACGCATCAGTTTATTCATAGCCGTGCAGCTTCAGCGGCAAAATGCTGCAAAGCCTTACCTCCTTTTCTTTTCCCGACAATACCGCCATATAACTCTGAACGGTACGCTCTATTGCATACGATAGCGGTTGACATTGCTTCTCCTGAAAAACATCTGCATTTAACAGCCCGACAAGATCTCTTTTTATCCCCGGTGTCAAATCCATCTCATCTGAAGCCTCCGCTAATTTAGACGCATATAAATCGACAACCGGACGATATACTTCGATAAGATCATCTGCAAGATTAAATCTGTTCAGATGACTATGATGGAATATACCTAGTGAAGGTTCGAACCCGTATAACGCCAATGTTCTGGCAATTTCGCCTCTTAGTATTGCATACCCATAATCCAATACCGCATTAAGAAAATCATCATGATGCCTGTGAAATTCATCGGTAAACATCGACATAAAATAGTATGCCGCAGCCTGGCCTTCAACATTTGTACGGTCTCCGGATTTAACGTCAGACACCAATTTCAGCATATTGTTTGATTCCACTTCTTTTTTACAAATGCGGAGTACCTCTGCCTGATTCAGAATTTTCCTTTTGATAATCTGCTGCCAGATGTTTTTATACCGCGGCCTGCTTGTATTGATCTGTAATTCAAGCACAGAAAGTTTTCTGCTGTAATGCTGGTATGGAAGCACAACTGCTGATGGCATATGTTTTCCATTGCAGATGAAAACAGCCACTCCCGCATCCGCCAGAGCATCCAGCGCAGCGGCTGAAATGACAGTTTGCTGATTCTCGATCAGCAAACTGTCAACATCTTCCATCGGATAGGATGAATCCTGTGTTCCAGAAATCATTAATTGACCCCTTCTTACAGAAAGTTTTCCTGGAGAAGCGATGATTAAATGTCTGTATCCCATCAGATTACCTGTGCTTTCTTGTTTCTCGTGCAACAGGAATCAGATTTCCCAATACATCTACCGCACATTTTTTTATCTCTGGAAGAGTTTTTATTCCGATACCTTTACCGTAATAACAGTTATCATCCGTGATTATTTTAATTGAATTTGTCGCTATATCAAAACTCTTGTAGTATCCGTGTAATTCCCTAAATTCTTTCTTCTCGGGCAATGTACTGTCTTTATTAACCAAATGAAGCTCCTGATATTTGTTATTTTTCACATTAAATTTTATATATACAACATCATTCGGATATAATGAAAATAGAAAATCATTGTCGTCCATCTTATCCCATTGGTCGTATGGATGCTTTAGAGTCACTGCTCTGTCCGGCAAATGATCTTTCACCATATCCTTGACATACACCGGCACGGCGTAGTACTTTCCATTCTTCCGGTAAAAATCTGCTCTCAGCATACTGCCATTGCTGGCAATTCCCTCTCCATGATTCAGAACAACACCATTTGTGATTTTTTTAGCAGTTTTCACCTTCCTAACCAGAGGGCCCTGATCACCATTTGCCTTCGGCTTATAGAAAGGCTCCGTAAATGCCTTTTCCCCACTTCCTCCATACTCTTTTAATCTATCTTTTAGTGCGTTATAGAGAAGCTGATCATCCTCTTTGTGATAATAATCCTTAATTTCACCATTCTTGTCCAATCTAAGTGTCGAAAGAGGAACCTTCGATATCGCGACCATCTGACCATCTTCCAATACCTTCAGACCTCTGATCGTTGCATCATTTGCCGACCCGGTCTTTTTCTTTACCTTCATGCGCGACACAAATATAGGTTTAACCTGTTCAAGTTCCTCTTCACTGTAATTGGTCAGCGAAATCTTAGTCGAAAGCCTGTCATAGAAGGCTTTCGGATTGTCTGCCATCCTGAATTCTACTTCTTCTCTGAAATTTGGCCACGGGCTCGGAACTTCAGCTTTTTTCTGTACATGCTGTTCCGGCTCAAACAGGAAGTTCTCTCTGTGCTTAAAATATTGGGTCACCCGCATAATCAAAGAATTGTTTATACATCCGATGACAACAGCATCCAGAGCATGATGTTTATCGCCGTTTCCGCGAACTTTATTTAATCCCCATCGTTTGCGAAGATATGCTGTAACACTTCCATTCAGAGCGGTTACCCTTTTCCCCATATCTACCGACTGATCAAATAGTAGATGGTCATTTAAATAATTCAGCATAAACCGGCAGATATATTTGGTATCATTCAGATTGCGATCCTTGAAACTTTCCTTTTTATCCGCTGGAATAGATTTCATCAGCAGGTTAGTTTTCTTCCGCAGGTCCCGGATCTGCCGCTCGACACGCACGCAAAATTCATCCTGCTTTTTGCCGTTCAGATATTCCATCGGCAGTCTGTTACCTTTCTGCTGATTCTCTCTCGTCATTACCAGGACTTTATTTGAATAGGAATCATCCCAGCTGATACTGTACGGCACGATATGATCAATCTGGACATACCCATCTTCAAACAGCCTTGTCCTGTCTATCTTTTCTCCGGAATACAGGCAGATTCCATCCTGTTCCTTAAACAGCCGGTCTTTAAGAATATCTAAATGACTTGGTGACAACAGATGGAACTCCTCCTGAAGTAATCGTTTAGTCTTCTGATTTGCCTCTCTGTTTTTCTTTTGTTGTTTTAGAATCTTTTGACGATCTTCGAAAGTCCTGGCTGTCTCTCTTGCCAGTTCCACGTTTATAGCAACCGGCTTGCCGTACTTCTTAATGATTGCATTGACGACTTTGATCGTCTGCGAAACAGCACGGCGTACAACCGGATTTCTTATGTCGTCATCCTCAGACAGAGTCGGAAGATACATTCCCTTATTGTATCGATCGTGACCACGGAAATTATATCCGGCAGCCTCTGCTGCTTTATCGTACATCATACCCTGTTCTAAATACGGCATGATATTATTTAACGCTTTCAGCGACAGCGAGCCGACACCTGAACAGCCAGACATCCCCATAACGGCATCCTTAACCTCTTCTGTCAAAAACGGATCCTCAATTTTATCTAAAGCTGCTCTGATCTTTAGATCTGTTTTATAATAAGTTAGGATCGTTCCAATCTCATCCCTGACTTGAACCGGGCATTTCTGGATCAAGTCTTTTTCAACAGAGTTCAGGGCCTTTCTGAGTTCATGATAATGCTTTAGATACTCGAATTTCTGTTTTTTCTCAGCATTTTCAATCGTACTCTTCTGATTATAATCAACATACGCGAATCTCTCTGTTTCTTTCAGATTCAGCGTTTTTCTGATCTTGCTGTAGTCCAGACTTGCGGTCTGATGTGCCCTTTCAACAAGAGCGTGCCTCTGTTCCTCATTTAAAGGGTACATCTCTCCATTCTCGTCTATGAGCTGCATTTTATTAATATTCTGCAATAAATTTGCCCGTTCAAAGGTATAGCTAGCCTTTACTGCACGTTTCTCATCAGGTTCAAAAGTACAATGTCCAACCATTTTTTCAATCTGGTTGCCGCTGTACGGACAGTAATCACCTGCATTTCCTCCCGGACCTTCTTCAAAAGATCTCTGACTGAGGTAGATATCCAAATACTCTTTTTCCAATTCTTCCGAAGCTTTCTGATTTCCACACTTTCTCTGAGCCTCAAAGATTCTTCGTACTTCATCTTCCATCTGTGACCGCGAAACTGTATTGGAATAAGACTCTTCTTTGTTTCTTTTAGCAGTGGAAAATTTCGGGTCTTTATACAGCATCTCCCCGACAGTTCTGTACCCACGCTCTTTCATCAGCCTGGCATTCTCATTGACAGCAGACAATAGTTTTCCTTCATCCTGATCTTTCGCGTCAACTCTGCGATTGGATCTGAATCCTCTGCGCTGTGCAAGATGAATCAGTAATCGAGCAAATTCCTGATCGTCCAGTGCCCGATCCAATGCTTCCACACGTATTCTATAAATATCTTCGCCCGGAACATCATAGAGATGCTCCAGCTCGTCTCTGCTGAGAATGCCGTATCTCACGATATGTTTTTTTATTCTCTGCAGTCGAAATTTATGTCTGCGCAGACGTCGTCTTGCGCCTCGTGCATCTCTCCTTGGTTTTGCCAATGATGCGCCGGTCTTTGGGTCTTCAGCAGCATCAAAAACATAGCTCCCGAGATCTATAATTCTCATTGGATTCCCATCAGAATTGGTTTCAAGCACAGCCCATCCGACTGACGCAATACCAATATCCAATCCGATTCTATACATGACACTGTCCTTTCATAAAAACAAAGAGTGACGCCTCCTGAGAGACGCCACTCTTCGTGCGGCATTCCTTATTCAGGAAGCCTTACTATCGGAACCTTTATTTCCTTGGTATGGTATAAATAAAGATCTCTTTTATATTATAGTTTACCATCCTATTTGTCAACTCTTTATTTTATAATAATCATTAAATTTAAAATTAATGCATCATATGTAAATATATCCCAAACAATCATCCTATTTTTCATTCCCGCAAACAATCTCTGCAAGCAGCTCCTTTCTCCTGAAGATCCCTGCTCGTCAGCCAGACGCCCGCCAGGGTCAGCGCCAGCCCCGCGATCGTGTACAAGCCCCAGGAATCACCGGCCAGAACAATCCCCGCAGCGACTCCGACGATGGTCGTGGTGCTTCCGGACAGGTTGTTGACCGCAGAAGGCTCCAGATAGGCCAGAAGTTTGTTATAGGCTAGGTAGCAGACGGCCGAGCAGCAGATTCCCAGGAACAGAATGGCAGCAGCATTTTTCGGTGTGCTGAAGGCGGTTTTCCATGCCTGCAAGCCATCGCCTTTCAGAAAACCGATCAAATGGAACCAAACCATGCCTTCAAAGGCCATCATAGCAGTCACCGCCGCCGACTCGTAATCTGCGCTTGCCGCGCTGCTGGCATGGGAATAGAGACCGCCGGTAAAGACTGCGCCGATCATGAGAAGATATCCGGATGCCCGTCCTCCGAGCTGAAATCCAGGCGCCAGCACCGTCGCGGCAGCGACCCCCAGAAAAGCCAGAGCAATGGCGATAATCTTTTTCAGCTCTGCCTTCCGGTGAAAGAACAGCACGCCCTGAATCAATGACATACAGGGAATCGTGGCGATGAAAATTGAACTGACGGAAGGCGATGTCAGGGAAAGCCCGTAGGTCTCGAAAATGGAATAACAGCAAGGCTCCAGAAATGCCGCCAGAAGCAGGGCCTTCACGCCTGTTTTCCTGAAACTGATTCTCAGTTTTCCCGCGGCGATCATCCCGCCGAAGATCACGGACGCGATCGTCCAGCGTACTTCCAGAATCATGATCGGGTCCATGGTCTTCAGCAGCAGATTGGATGCCGTAAACGACAGCCCCCAGAAGGCGGACGTCAGCGCGACCAGAAACATTGCGGTTTTCTTTGACATAGATAAACTCCTCTATTCCTTAATATTTGTGATATTCGCGGCCCATTTATCATCAGACTGCGCGGATGCTCAGCTGCAGATAAGAGACAATACGATATTTTGTAAATGCACGACCATCTGAAATTGTACCATGTTTTTTCATAGATGCTGATCTCTTTGAGGGAAAAGCAGTCTCCGCTGAGTAAATCAACAATATTCCGCTCTGAGCACCATTCTCTTCAATTGTCTGCCCACCGTCCAGAGGAATGAACTTTAGTATACTGTATCCCAAAGTCCTTGTATTGTCTGCAAGTGTGCATTCATTTCACGTTATTCATCATTTATACAGACACTAGCAGCGGAATATCTTAGCTAAAGGTATATTTTACCAGGAATTATTGGTACGCTTCCATTTAAATCGCAAATTTTACCAAGTACACTGTATACTTTGGTAAAATCTACCGGAAGTATACTTTTTTACATAATACCTATTATCACAGGCGCTATCTGGTCTGATATATCAGAGCAAATTCTGCCATTATTACCAGCATATTTATCGATCTATTCCGACATAATAAACTCAGAGTTGCTTTTTGCCTGATCGGCAGTAGCTTCCGTTATGCTCGTTCATTTTTACTTGATTGTTTATACATTGCTACGCATCATTATAACCAACAGGTAATTCGTCTCTTAATTTATATTATTTAAGATACATTTTTTGGTACACATCACGCTTACCATTCTATCTTACCAAAAAAATTTTGGTTTGGTATAAGAACCGTTTTTTCGTGACTTTTACCAAGGCTTTTATAATGAAATTCACCTTTCCAGGCTGAACACCCCACTTTCAGGTATTCTGTACGATATTAATAGGAGAAAAACCGGTCATCTTCTGTCTCTGCTGAGATAATAGTCTACTCTCTGTCCGATCGGGTTGAACAAAGGATAAAACTGATGCGATAGTTTCTGCTGCAGCTGCGATGTGAATGAAAGCACTCGCGGTCTCCTGCGAAAAAGAAGCTGCACTACATAAAAATCTGATCGAAAAAGAGAACTGCTGCAGCTGGCAGGTATCCGCCCCCCGTTATACAGAAAAAAACGACATCCCGCAGAATGCCGTTTATTTTCATATATGTCTTCAGCCCTGTTTATGCAGAATGCAGCAGTTTCAACTGCCTTTCCTCCGCTATGCGAAGCTCTGCCCCTGTCCGCACAGAACTCGGAACACGGGCATGCCGAAGGCAGCTCTTACAGTTCTGCCTTGAGCTCCTCGACCTTATCCAGGTGCTCCCATGGAACGTCGATGTCGGTTCTTCCGAAGTGGCCGTATGCTGCTGTCTGGCGGTAGATCGGTCTCTTCAGGTCCAGATCTCTGATGATTGCGCCCGGTCTCAGATCGAAATGTCTCTTTACGATCTCAGCCAGCTCTTCATCGTCTTTCTTTCCTGTTCCGAAGGAGTTTACAGAAATGGAAACCGGCTCAGCAACGCCGATTGCGTAGGCAACCTGCAGTTCGCAGCGGTCAGCCAGTCCTGCGGCAACCAGGTTCTTGGCAACCCATCTTGCAGCATAGCATGCAGAACGGTCTACCTTTGTAGGATCCTTTCCGGAGAATGCGCCGCCACCGTGACGGGCATATCCGCCGTAGGTATCAACGATGATCTTGCGGCCGGTCAGTCCGGAGTCGCCCTGCGGTCCGCCGATTACGAAACGGCCTGTCGGGTTGACGATGAAACGGGTCTTGTCATCCAGATACTCTGCCGGAATGATCGGCTTGATGACGTGCTCGATGATGTCCTTCTTAATCTGTGCCTGTGTGACGTCAGGGCTGTGCTGTGTGGAAACCAGAACGGTGTCTACGCGCTTAACCTTGTCGTCATCATATTCTACAGTAACCTGCGTCTTTCCGTCCGGTCTCAGATAGTCCAGCGTGCCGTTCTTTCTGACTTCGGTCAGGCGGCGTGCCAGCTTGTGCGCCATCTCGATCGGCATCGGCATGTACTCCGGTGTCTCGTTGCAGGCATAGCCGAACATCATTCCCTGGTCTCCTGCTCCGATCTTATCCAGATCATCCTTATCGGAAGACTCCTTGTATTCCTCAGCCTCATCAACGCCCATAGCGATATCGGAGGACTGCTCGTCGATCGCGGACAGTACTGCGCATGTCTCACAGTCGAATCCGTATTTTGCGCGGTCGTATCCGATGTCCTTCAGGACTCCTCTTACTGTGGACGGAATGTCTACATATCCCTTGGTGCTGATTTCTCCCATAACCATAACATAGCCTGTAGTTGTGGTTGTCTCGCATGCTACACGGCTATCCGGATCCTGCGCAATCAGCGCGTCCAGAATCGCGTCAGAAACCTGATCGCAGATTTTATCAGGATGTCCTTCTGTTACAGACTCAGAGGTAAATAATCTCTTCATTTCTGCTAACTCCCTTCAGTTTGCATAAGTATCTTGTAAAAAAAAATCCTTTTCCATACGAGAAAAGGATTGATCTTCAAACCTTTCCTCATCTTTCAGGAGGGTCCTGCTCCTGTAGGATTTGGCACCTTGTACGATTCCCCGTAACAGGTTGCCGGGCTTCATCGGGCCTATTCCCTCAGCCGCTCTCGATAAGGATTTATTGCTTCTATTATATTAAATCTTCCGGCCGGCGCAATATACAACCGCCGCTATTTGTCTAACTCAGCGAATTCTGCCGCGCCCTTCAGAAATTTTTCCATGGCCTCACGGTCATCGAACATGACTCTGGCACTCTGCGGCTTCCCGCCGCCCTTTCCGCCAAGCGGCCGCGCGAGTTCTCTTACCATCGCCGCACAGTCATTTTTTGTCCCCTTTCCATCGGACAAAAGGAAAACCGCCTGCTCCGCAGGCTGCACAAGGAAAATCACTCCGCTGACGGCTTTCCTGAGTTTCTTCTGGATCCTCAGGATTTCATCATCCGAGAGGTCATTCAGCTCCTTCACCAGACCCGGATGAAGATTCTGCCGGATCTCCTCTGCAGCGGCGTTCACTCTCGCCTGGCGCAGCTGATAAACTTCATTATGAAGCTCGTCCTCTTTCTGCATGAGGCGGTCCAGCTTCTCCATCAGGTCCCGCTCCCCGGCAGACAGCCGCTCCCCAGCCTGGGTCAGCACATCGTACTGCCGCTCGTAGTTTTCCAGCGCCCGCTTTCCCGCGTCAAAGTAAATTCTGGTCCGCCCGCGGTTCTGCTCGACCTTGTAGACCTTAATCAGGCCCACCTGACCGGAAGAATCGGGATGAGTTCCGCAGCAGGGGCAGCAGTCCAGGGGATGCTCCGTATCTCCCACCGTCACTACAGAAATATCCTCATTGAAATTCAGCATTTTACGAAGCGGCATAGCTTCTGCCTCTTCACGGGTCTTGAAATAGCTGACCTGAATCGGTGCATCCAGCCAGATCACGCGGTTGGCCTCGCGTTCCGCCTCAAGAGCCATTTCCCAGGTTACCCTGGAATACTCCGGGAAAGAGGAAAGATCTGCCATCCGGGTCACTTCTCCTTCCGGGCGGAATGCCGCATCGATGGTCATGCCGTCTTCCCCCATGTGAAAGCCCTGATTGAAGGCTCCGAACAGGCGGTGAAGCGCTCCGGACAAGATGTGTTCGCCGGCGTGCCGCTGCATATGGTCAAATCGCAGGTCCCAGTCCAGCTGAAGCTGCAGACTGCTTCCGGTTTTCAGCTCTGCACCGTCCTCTGCTTTAAAGTAATGAAGCAGACGTCCATCTTCTTCCTGCACATCGGTGATTTCCAGCTTTTTTCCGTCATCGGTGACAGCGCTTCCCCGGTCGCTTCCCTGGCCCCCTCCTTCTGGACAAAACACAGTCTGGTCAAGGATTAAGGCGCTGCCATGCCGGCCCTCTGCAATCTCCATCAGCTGCGCGGCGCAGGTCTTCTGGTATACGTTTTTCTGATACAAGCGTTCCGTCATCATGCACTCCTTGCTTATTTCTTTTTGTCTGGGAAATTTTTCTTACTCCCGGATCAGATCCAGAAAATCCTCGAAATCCGCCATTCCGCTCATCAAAAAGTTATTCATGACGGGCTCGCTGAAGAGCAGATTTTCTTTCAGTTTCAGATATTTTGCGACTGGCGAGGTCAGCAGGTCAAATTCCAGTGTTTTTGCGTCCATCGGCGTGTTGCTGGAAATCACGAGCTGACGGATGTTTCCCATGTAATAGATACCGATCAGGTCGTCATAAAGATGAAAGTCGCTCTTCAGGGCGTGGTCATTATTCGGACGGTAGAGCATGTAAGTTGTGCCTTCATCTTCCTGCACGATCATGGCGCGCTTTAAAAGCCGGCTGGACTGGCGTCCGAAACTTTCCAGCGGTCCGGTATAATCGAACACCATGACGTACTCTTTATGAAGAAGATTCAGGTAGGCTTCCTGGTCGGAAATTTCCATCTTATCCCGGACGATGAATTCCGAGATTTTTCTGCTCAGGCCTTTGAATTTAAAGGTACTCATCAGCAGGTAGAAAACTTCCGAATCGTCAGATTCTGAGACGATCGTCCGGCAGTCCAGAGCGTTCGGATCTTCCCTGCTGTCTTCTGTGTGATTGCTGAAGACGCCCATGTGACCGTATTCGGAGAGCAGGTCATGGCTGATGTCTCCGTCGGTCAGGACGGAGACGGCGTCCCAGTCCCGGTCGGTATAGCGCATGAGGAAGTAGTTGACTGCTTCTACGCGGCTTCTCGGTTTGATACAGGATTTTTCCAGGAGCAGGCGGCTTTCCATCCTTGTCAGATTATCTTTTGTCAGAAGAATGAACTGGTACATGGGCTGACCGTCCGGAAGGCTGATCTGCTTTCTGTGGTTGAAATCGGTGTACTGGTGGACCAGATGCACGGCTTCCCGCTCGCTGACGGCGAGCTTGGAACCGCCCAGGCCTCCAATGTAGGACGCCTCCAGATCCTGTTTTTCCTCATCTCCCGGATCCATCAGATAATCGAAGCGGTCAAATCCGTATTCTACGGCATCGAAGTAGAAATACTGCAGAAATTCATCATGGGTCCCGGCGATGATCCTCCAGCTGATGCCCAGACACACAACCCCCATCAGACGGGTGTCGGTAATCCAGGCGTGCTGAAATTCCAGTGCACTGCGGTCCATGTACAGGGTGCCGGACGGTCGGTAAGATTTCTCCGGCTTTTCTTCCGGATGAGAAAGTCCACCTTCCAGAACGGTAAAGTTCTTCTTATTCTTCATGCCATCCTCCTTTCTGCGTAATTTCTTTTCGTTTTCTGATAATTGGTAAATGCGGATTCTGGGATTTTACGCCTTCTGCATCAGATAGGCGACTTCTGACGGGCTGAGTTTCCGGCATCTTCCCTGCTTCAGGTGACCCAGAACGATGTTTCCATACGCGATGCGTTCAAGTTCCAGCACGTGGCTTCCGACGGCTTCCAGCATGCGGCGGATCTGGCGGTTCTTTCCTTCATGAATCGTCATTTCCAGAACGGTGGAGTGTTTATTGCACTTCAGGACGCGGACCTGGGCCGGTGAAGTCTTGAAGCCGCCGATGTTCACGCCGTTTCTCAGAAGGTTGAGCTGACGGCGGCTCAGGCTGCCTTCTGCGCGGAGCACGTAAGTCTTTCCGACTTCATGCTTCGGGTGAGTCAGGCGGTAGGCAAAATCTCCGTCGTTGGTCAGGAAGAGCAGGCCTGAAGTCTGAAAATCCAGGCGGCCTACCGGATAGATACGTTCCTGCACCTCCTGCATGAGATCCATGACGGTCGGTCTTCCCTTATCGTCATGCACGGAGGTGATGAACCCCGGCGGCTTGTTCAGCATGTAGTAGACCTTAGTCTGCTCTCTGTGCTGCAGCGGCTGGCCGCAGACGATGACTTCATCGCTGTCCTGCACGTCGTATCCCGGATGTGTGAGGACGGCTCCGTTAACTTTTACCTTGCCCTGGCGGATCAGCTCATCCGCCTTTCTTCTGCTTGCGAGTCCCGCTTCTGCGATGTATTTATTGATTCTCATGGAAATCTCTCCTTATGGTAGAAGAGGCGGCGGCAAACGCCGCCGCCCTGTGCAGGATTGTGTATATCCAGTTATTCTGCGTCAGGCTCCAGGTCTCCAAGTGCTTTTGCCACCTGGATCATAACCGCGCATTCCATACGCTTTCTGAAGATCTTGCAGCTGTAATCATAGACGCCTTTAATGCTGCCGGTTCCGTGGTAGGCGTTGGCCGCGCATCCGCCGGAGCAGTACAGACGCGCCCAGCATGTTCTGCATTCTTCTCTGGCGTAGACATTGCACATCTTGAAATCGTCCTTGATGTCCTCACGCGTGATGCCGTGCCAGATATCGCCCATCTTGAACTGCTCGTCTCCGACGAACTGGTGGCACGGGAACAGATCCCCCCACGGGGTAACCGCATAGTACTCAGTTCCGGATCCGCATCCGGAAATTCTCTTATAGATGCATGGCCCGCCCTGGAGATCCAGCATGTAGTGATAGAAAACGACCGGCTTTCCGGCTTTTTCTCTCTCCATCAGCCATTTTGCCAGGATCTCATACTGGTGAAAAATCTCCGGGAGGTCTTCCTCGGTCAGCGCGTAAGGCTCATCCGGAGAACAGACGACCGGCTCGATGGACAGACGGTCAAATCCCAGGTCTGCCATGTGGAACAGGTCCTCTGTGAAGTCCACGTTATTATGCGTAAAGGTTCCGCGGATATAGTATTCCTTGTCTCCTCTGGCTTTCACCAGTTTCTGGAACTTTGGAACAACGACGTCGTAACTTCCGCGTCCGTCGATGAATTTTCTCAGGTGGTCATGCACTTCTTTTCTGCCGTCCAGGCTCAGGACGACATTGTTCATCTCTTTATTGGTAAAGTCGATGACGTCATCGTTGATTCCAACACCATTGGTAGTCAGAGTGAAGCGGAAATTCTTGTGATGTTCCTTTTCAAGAGAACGCGCGTAAGCGACAGTCTGCTTGACTACATCCCAGTTCAGAAGCGGCTCACCGCCGAAGAAGTCGACTTCCAGATTGTAATGGTCTCCGGAATTGGCTACCAGCCAGTCGATTGCCTGTTTTGCGGTCTCCAGGCTCATGATTGCGCGTTCACCGTGGAATCTTCCCTGGCTCGCAAAGCAATAGGAGCAGTTCAGGTTGCAGGTATGCGCGACATGAAGGCAGAGTGCCTTGACTTCCGTATGGCGCTCTTTCAGAACGCCTGCACTCGGCTCCCAGATATCCTTCGCAAACAGCTTCTTTTCCTTTTCCAGCTCGTCGATATCCGACATCGTCTGGTCAATGTCCTCAGGCGTAACATCGTCCCTGTCATTGTATTTTGCCAGAATCTTTTCCCTGACAGAGGACCGGTCCGGCTCTTCTCCGCGATCTTTTGCTTCACAAAAAAGCTGGATGATGTCGTAAGCGACATCATCCACGCAATGTACAGAACCGCTGTTTACGTCCAGAACAATGTTGTATCCGTTCAGCTTGTACTGATGAATCATTACAGGCTCTTCTCACACTTCTGGTTCGCAACGCCGCAGGAAGTCTTGCATGCACTCTGGCATGAAGTCTGGCACTCTCCGCAGCCGCCGTCTGCAATGCTCTTGTTCAGATCTCTTGTCTGGATCGTTTTAATTCTCTTCATGATAATCACGCCTTTCTGTTGATAAGATATATTTATTCATATTTTACCGGTACTGCGCGCTGTTGTCAAATTTTACCGGCGTGTTATACTCTACAGCTTTTTACGGATTTCCGCAACTACATCCGCAATTTCTCTTCCGTCTCCGTCAACGGTGATGTCTGCATGCTTCTCGTAGTAGGGTGTCCTGAGCGTATACAGATCCGCAAGGGTCTGTCCTTCTTCCATCGTCACGCCGCGGCTGTCCAGATTATCCAGACGTTTCTCTACTGTGGATTCCTGAATCCGGATATAGACGACTTTCCCGGTCTTTCTCAGACGCTCGATCGCGTCTTCTGCAAAGATCGCGCTTCCTCCCGTCGCAATGACCGTATTCTGCGTATCAATCGAAAGAAGTGCCCGGCGCTCTGCCTTTGAAAAGTAGTCGTTTCCGTCTGCATCGATAATTTCCTGAAGGCTTCTTCCCTCCTGCTTTTCGATGACATCATCTGCGTCCAGGAACTTCTTCCCGGATGCCTCAGCCAGAGCGGCGCCCACCGTGCTTTTTCCGCATGACGGCATGCCGACCATAATTACATTCCCCTGCTCATTCATTTTTGTCTCCAATCCCTCATTCTGAATACGATCTTCTTCCCTCTCCTGTCTCAGAATACCCTCTTCAGATATCTCCGGCAGATCGTCCAGGCTTTCCAGCCCGAGCTGCTCCAGAAACTTGTCTGTCGTTCCGTATAGGATCGGACGCCCCACCCCTGAGGAACGCCCGCGGCTCTCGACCAGTCCCTTATCGATCAGGCCCTCCACGACCCGATCGCACTTGACGCCGCGGATCTGGTCGATCCGTCCGCGGGTCACCGGCTGCAGATAGGCGATCACGGCCAGCACTTCTAAGGAAGCCTGGGAAAGCCGCTTCTCCTTCACCGGCGTGCAGAGTCTGCGGACAAATTCCGCGTTCTCCGGCGCTGTAATGAACTGAAAGGAGCTGCGGATTCTCCGGATGCGGATGCCGCTGTCACGGTTCTCATACTCCTTCTGCAGATCCAGAAAGAGCTGAACCGTCTCCTCTTCCGTCAGACCGAACACCTTAGCCGCGTCTTTCGCCGGGAGCGGCCGCCCCCAGACGTAGAGCATCGACTCCAGCGCGGATTTAATTATCTCTCTGCTTCCGGTCATGAATCTCCCTTCCGTTCTGTATCTTCTTCACCGGATGCATCCACTCCGGTATCCTCTTCACCCGCATTGTCCGCCTCTTCTTCCGGTGAAAACTGCTCCATCGGTCGGCTTCCGGAAGAAACTTCGATCTCGCCATATAATCCCCACTGGCGGATATTCAGATAATGCCCGCGCACCATCTGCAGCACCGCCAGGAAGCTGACGATGGCGTCCATGCGCGTCTTCGACGGCACCAGCTGGCGGAAATCCAGCACATCCTCATCGCCGGTCTTCAGGAAAACATCCCGGATCATCGCCATGCGGTTTTCCATGGTCTCCTTCTCCCTGCGCATAGTGGTATAGCGCTTTCTCGTGTCCTCCAGACGCTTCTTTCTGTGAAGGAATGAAGAAAACGCGCGGATAAATTCCTGCGTTCCCAGCCGCAGATACTCATCCGGATGATTCGTGTAATCCGACAGATCCTCCTGGGGCTTGACATAGACATCCTCCATCTCCCTGGCACGCTCCTGCAGAGCCCTTCCGGCCGCTTTACACCTTTTATATTCCAGCAGCTGCTGAACCAGGTCTTCCCGCGGGTCCTCCCGGACCATTCCCTGATCCTGCCTTTCCTTCTCCGCTCCCGGAAGCAGCATCTTCGACTTGATCCTGAGGAGTTCCGATGCCAGCACCATGAACTCTGAGGACAGCTCGATATTCCAGTCCTGCATCTTATGCAGGTAAGCCATATACTGCTCCGTGATTTCAGAAATCCGGATGTCGTAGATACTCATCTCTGAACTCTCGATCAGATAAACCAGAAGATCAAACGGCCCCTCAAACTCCGGCAGAGTAACCTTATAGCTCATGAACCAGTCTCCGCAGACTTTCCGTGTACGGCGGCCGCGCGATTCCCTTCTCCGTAACTACAGCGGTAATGTACTTATGGTCCGTGACATCAAAGGCAGGATTGAAGGTTTTTACCCCCTCCGGCGCCATCGGCTTCTCGTACCACATCTTGTAAATCTCCTCGCCGTCTCTCTCTTCGATCACGATGTCATCGCCGCTTTCCGTGTCAAGGTCGATCGTTGAAGTCGGCACGAACATGTAGAATGGAATCCCGTACTCCTTCGCCATAATCGCCACCTGAGATGTTCCGATCTTATTCGCGCCGTCTCCATTGGCAGCCATCCGGTCGCATCCGACCACAACCGCCTGAATCCATCCTTTTCTCATGGCAGAAGCCGCCATATTATCACAGATCAGGGTAACGTCCACACCGGCCTTCTTCAGCTCCCAGGAGGTCAGTCTGGCACCCTGAAGAAGCGGACGCGTCTCATCCGCATAGACATGGAATCCGTACCCCTGCTCTTCACCCAGATAAACCGGCGACAGACAGGTTCCGTAGCGCGCTGTGGCCAGCGCCCCTGCATTGCAGTGGGTCAGAATGCCCATGCCCGGCTTCAGCAGAGTCAGGCCGTATTCACCCATTTTTCTGCAGGACTCCACATCCTCTCTGAAGATCGCGTCCGCCTCATCCAGCAGCAACTGTTTTGCATCCTCCACACTGCCATTGAATGAATCCAGACGGTTCAGCAGACGGTTCAGCGCCCAGCTCAGATTCACTGCCGTCGGACGGGATGAATTCAGATATTCCGCTGTCTCTCTGACTTCCTTCTTAAACGCCTCAAGGCTGTCTGCACGGCTGCCCCTGACGCTGACATAGAGTCCGTATCCCGCCGCATCTCCAATCGCCGGCGCCCCGCGCACCATCAGCTTCTTAATGGCATCATAGACCTCTTCCTTCGTCTTCAGTTCAATATATTTTTCTTCATTCGGCAGGCGGGTCTGATCCAGGATGACCAGTTTCCCGTCTCTGAATACTATCGTTTCAAACTTCACTGCTGTCACTTCCTCACTGTCTGTCGGACAAAATCCACCTGGCAGGGAGTAAGCCTTCTCTGCCGCTTCCCGCCCTGCTGTCTTCTTCAAACATACGTGGATATATTCTAACATCATCGAACCCTGTTCGCAAACGCTTCATTCCGATCCGGTGGTTTCAGAGGCAGCGAGCGCTCAGAAGTCCAGGCATCAGGCTGCGTTACAGACGCAGGCCCAATCCGCTCAGCAGATCTCCTGCTGTTCCACAGCCGCCGTCTGTCCGCTGCCCCTCACCCGATTTTCTGCACGAAAAAAGAGACTGCATGAACACAGCCTCTCTACCAGGGCACCACCGTCTTAAACCAGTTCACCGAAAGGAAGGGAAAATCATACAAAAGGAAACGTTCTGCGGTGTGTGCCAGAGTATTCAATTGTGAATGAGAATGATCTCTGCGGATTAGTCGTTGTAACCGTGGCTCTCAAGATAATTATCAATGTTGTTCTTTACAGCCAGACGAACCTTAGCCGGACGTGTGGATGCTCCGCGTGCTGCGGCACCTGTTCCTGCGCAGTAGCCTGTGATCGCCTTGGTGTAGTTTCCATTGAAGTAACGGAGGTTATATGCCAGGTAAGCAGATCCCGTCTTGATGCTGTACTTTGCAGTAAACAGCTTGCTGGAGGATACACCGCCGAAAGTTCTTCCGAGCTGGGCGGTTGTCTGCATAATTCCGTAATAACCTGCCGGATTATATGCGCGTTCATTGAATCTGCTCTCGCACTGAGACATAGCCATCAGGACCTTTGCGCTGACGTTGTACTGGTGCGCAATATCAACGTAAGTATTCGCCAGTGACTTGGACTTGGAAACACTCAGTGAAGAATTCTGCGTTCTCATATACGCAGCCAGACCATTAATCGTGTTCGACGATGTGGCGTGCGCCTGCATACCGAATCCTGCTGCAAACACAATCGCTATTGCCATAAGCAAACCTGCGGTCATTTTTTTCATACAAGATGTCATTTGTGATACACTCCTTATCGTTGCTCTTAAAGTAGTTAACAGATCAGCCTGATTACTGATCCGGAATCCTGTACACTCTGTCCTTCTTGCTTCGGACTATCCGGATTCCGTTTCGCTGTTCAACATGGCTACATTATACCGGAATCTCTTAAGAATCCTTTAAGACTAATGGAGTCTTCACTGTTTCTTCACAAAACAGTAGCGTGATTTGTCGTCACCAACAACAAGTCACGCTATGCGTATGTGTTTAAGCTACAATTGTATTCAATTTTCCTTAACTTCTCTTAAGTTTCTTTTAAGAGTCTCTTTTGTTTTTATCTGTTCCTGATGGAAAATTTTCACCGTATTTCTGCTGTTCTCTCGGATCCCATTTTTCCATCCTTCTCTGCTGTTTTTCTTCACGATTGGTATCGACCGCCTTGATATGCGGAAGCTTGTGATTCGGATCCGTAAGGAAGACGTAGAGATATACACCGGCAATCGCCATCAGGACCAGCGCGTCTTTAATCAGCTCACGGCTGACCAGAACCGCAGCCATTCCCATAATGCCGCTGATTCCGTAGAGCATCAGCACCGCCCTGCGCTGTCCGAATCCGGAAGCCATCAGATGGTGATGCAGATGACCCTTGTCCGCCTCCATGATCGGTCTGTGATTGACCCAGCGGCGGAAAATCGCGAAGAAAGTATCAAAAATAGGAATTCCCAGGACGATAACCGGAATGACCACCGCGATCACGGTAGAGCGCTTCAGCGGCCCAACAACGGACATCGATGCGATCATAAACCCAAGGAACAGCGAACCGCTGTCTCCCATGAAAATGCTTGCCGGATAGAAGTTATACGGAAGGAATCCCGCACAGCTTCCTGCCAGAGAAATCATCGCGCAGCAGACCGGAACCATGCCATAGGTATTTCCATGAATATAGGCGACATAAGCAATCGTAAGCGCCGCAATCATCGCCACACCGGCAGCCAGGCCGTCCAAGCCGTCCACCAGATTGATCGTATTGGTAATTCCGACGATCCACAGCACCGTGACGATAAAGCATACTGCCGTTCCAAAATGCAGGTTTCCTTCGCCGAAATAATTGGAAATCAGCTTAATCCGAAGACCCATGGCGTACATCAGCGCAGCAATAAGAAGTTCTACGGTAAATTTCAGTTTTGCCGAAAGATTTTTCAGATCATCCAGCGCACCCAGGGCATAAACCATGCATCCGCCCACAGCTGCCGCCATCATTCCGGAATGATGATGCAGAAATATCAGGATCGGTATGATGGTGCCCAGAAACATCGCCATCCCGCCAAATCTCGGAATCGGACGGGTATGCATCCTCCGTGAATCCTTAGGAATGTCCATTGCGCCGATTCTCGGCGCAATCCACCGTGCGACAGGCGTTGCCGCAAAGGAAATGACAAACGAAAGGCCGAACAGGAGAAATACAGTAAATTTAGTGATCTGCATCCTGTTTCACCTCTTCCGTCTTTCCGCTGTTTTCTTCCGCCTTATCCGGATGCGGCAGGTATTCAAGGTCCATTTCCGCCTCATCCAGAATTTCTTTTGCCAGCTCATCCGGATAACCGTCCCGGACGACGATGCGCTCCAGTCCGGCATTAATAATCATCTTGGCGCAGATACTGCACGGGCTGTTGGTAATGTAGATGGTACCGCCTTCAATGCTCTGCCCCAGGGTCGCCGCCTGAATAATCGCATTCTGCTCCGCATGAAGCGCGCGGCAGAGTTCATGACGCTGTCCGGACGGAACATGCAGCTTTTCCCGGAGGCAGCCGCCCAGCTCTGCACAGTGTTTCAGCCCTTTCGGCGCACCATTGTAGCCGGTGGCGATCACATGCTTATCCTTAACGATCACCGCGCCCACATGCCTCCTGAGACAGGTGGAACGCTGCGATGTCAGCTCCGCCATTTCCATAAAATATTCATCCCATGACATTCTGTTATCGATATATCCTCGATCCGCCATAATATCCTCGATTCCTGCCGATTACTCCGGGCTGCGTCTTTACGGCCCACTCTTTTTCACGATCTGCAGCAGTGCTTACAGGCATCCTGCGCAGTGCTTCATGCGCTCCGGATCATAATAAATTTCTTTCAGATACAGCCCCTGCGGCGGAGCTGTCGGCCCGGCATTCTGCCGATCTTCTGATGCAATGATTTCAGCCGCAGCTTCTGGTTTCATCCGGTGCAGACCGATTTCGATCAGCGTTCCGGCAATGATCCTGACCATATTATACAGAAATCCGTCACCGGTTACCTCAATTTCGACCTCTGGTCCAGCCTGACATTCCAGAGTGCTTCCCCTGCCTTCTGTCCGTCTGACCTGAAGTCCGTAAATCGTCCGGACCGTCGTCAGCCTCGGATTGGACCCCGCTGCCTGAAAACACTGAAAATCATGCCTTCCGATGATGGCCGCCGCTGCCTCATTCATGGCCTGAATATCCAGCAGTTTCTCCGTATGACAGTAATAATTTCTGCAGAAGACCGGCATCTCTTCAAGATTCCAGATTCTATACACGTAGGTCTTCCCGACACACTGATAGCGTGCGTGAAACTCCATAGGAACCTCCTCTGCCCGGAGAATCCTGAGATCGCTGTTTTCACCCGGTTCCGGCGTTCTGCCGTTCAGAATCCGGTTGACGACCAGCGGAATCTTTTCAACCGGCAGACCGTATTCCCCTTGAAAAGTTGCCCTTTGTCCCAGAGCATGCACCCCGGCGTCCGTCCTGCTGGTCCCGTCCACGGTAACCGGAAATCCCAGCACCCGCGTCAGAGTCTCCTCCAGCAGCCCCTGCACCGTCCGTACATTTGGCTGACGCTGCCATCCGCAGAAACGCGTTCCATCGTATTCAATTGTCAGAAGAACATTCCTGACCGTCATTTCCGACCCCGATTCCCGCTATGCGCGCGGCAGAATAATTTTTCTCTTCTCTTTCTTCTCTGCGCGGCGGTAGAGGATGAAACGACGTCCGATTGCCTGCACGAACTCCGCGTCCAGCTCTTCCGCCAGCTTCTGACAAGTTTCCTTCGGGTCCAGCGTGCAGCCCTCCTGAATCTTTACCTTCACCAGCTCCGATGCCTTCAGTTTATCATCAATCGATTTAACGACCATCTCAGAAAGGCCGGCCTTCCCGATATATACACTCGGATCCAGCTTCTGCGCAAGGCCCTTTAAATAACTTCTCTGCTTACCTGTAATCATTCTTTTTCCTTTTCAATTTCCGTCCGTTCCGCCATCCGGGAGCAGACACTTATCCGATTTATCTTACCATAATTCCGGCGCTCCCGCTATTCCTGCGCCATAATTCCACACAGTCTACACGTTTGGGGACAAAAATCATCCTTTCCGACGGTCTTCCGCAAGAAAACACCGGGAAAAAGCGCTCCGCGCATCCCGGACTGTCCAGAAACCCCCAGGCCATTCCACCTTTTCGGATGCCCCTATGGCATCCTCTCTGAATCACCACCGGCTAAATCCAGGAACTCATCCAGATTCCGATATGATCATGTAAGAAGAGGAAGTAAATGACCGCCGACAAAAATACATAAGGCGCCATCGGAATGGCGTCGCCTTTCTTTACTGTTTTTCTGGCCATCCGGACCACTAGATGTCCCGCCGATAACAGCGCGGTCAGGATGAATATGGCCAGCATTCCATACACACCGCTGGCCAGACCGACCGCCGCAAAAAGCTTGATGTCTCCGCCTCCGACCGCCGGCTTTTTATATGCCATCCTTCCGATCAGTGCACCGGCTCCCATGATGAGAAATCCCGTGCATGCGCCCAGAAGCATGTCCTTCCATCCGTTCACATACGGAATCATGCCGATGCTGCTGACCGCCAGAAGAATCACCAGCTCATCAGAAATAATCCGGTACTTCTTATCCCCGATGGCGATTTCCAGAAGCAGCCAGAAAACACATAATTCCGCAATTCCGTATTTCCAGTCCCTGCAGAAGCCATAAACCGCCACCGCCGCAAAAAACATGGAAAATACGTATTTCCACGGGTAGCTCTTTACTCTCTGCCCGTCCGTGTTCTGAAGTGCCTCACACGGTTCCTCGCCGTAGTCCGTGAACCACTTCACCGGCATATGATTAAACAGATATACGGCGCCGTTTCCCATCAGAATTCCCGCCAGTACGCCGGCAAGGGCTTTTATGATGATGGCGAGGGCTGAAATTCCTGTTTCCATGGTGTTTCCTTTCTGTTTTCGCAGGTTCGCGGCTGCCGGGCTGCCAATTTCATATCTTCAATTCGCAGATCCGGTGATGCCGCCGCTTCCGTAACCTGTGAACCCGGCTTTAATCATTGTTATATTTTCAATCTCGACGGCGGTATTCCGAATCCTGCGGAACGATCTTTAAGAAGTCCATCTTCTATACAGCGCTTCTATACGTTCCTCACCGCTGATAGACAAAAAGCTCTGCAATCAAATCACAGAGCTTAAAATATTACTAGCGATCAGATTTAAACCTGATCATTTTCAGATCAATCGGCACGGGAACGCCGAAATAATATCCGTCACGTTCAACGCCTTTTCAGCAGGAAAAGGGAATCAGCTGCCGAAAAAGCTTCGAAAAGACTACTTCTTATTCGGCTTCCAGGAACTCTTCAGACTCGCGATCCGGTTAAAGACCTTCTCACTGTCAGTCGTCAGCTTACTGTCCGCGATATAATACCCATGGCGGAAGAACTGGAAACGCTCACCCGGCTGTGCATCCGCGATGGACGGCTCTGCGTAGCCCCAGCTGTCGCCCATAGAGGCTTCGTTGAAGGTGAATTCGCCGTTCTCGTCGACGTTCATCAGCTGCTCCAGGTTGCGGATGCGGATCTTTACTGCTGTGGAAGCTTCCACGAAGTGGATGGTTCCTTTTACCTTGCGGCCGTCGTTACTGTTTCCACCCTTTGTCTCTGGATCGTATGTGCAGTGCAGTTCCTTGATGGAGCCGTCCTCGTTATGGATGACCTCATTGCACTTTACGAAATATGCCCCCTTGAAGCGGACTTCGTTGCCCGGGAAGAGGCGGAAGTACTTCTTTACCGGAACCTCCATAAAGTCATCGCCGTCAATCCACAGCTCTCTGGAGAACGGGATCTCACGCTCTCCCAGATCCGGGTTGTTTCTGTTATTCTCAACCGGCAGCATCTCGGTCTGTCCTTCCGGATAGTTGGTGATGATGACCTTAATCGGCTTTTCTACAACATTTCTGCTGACGACCTGATTCTGGAGATCGTTTCTTACAAAATGTTCCAGCATGCCGACATCAACGGTGCTGTTGGACTTGGATACACCAATTTCTTCGCAGAAGGCGCGGATGGCTTCCGGTGTGAATCCTCTTCTTCTGATTCCGGCGATCGTCGGCATTCTCGGATCGTCCCATCCGTCAACCAGGCCCTCGTCAACCAGTTTCTTCAGCTTGCGCTTGCTGGTCATAGTGTTGGTCAGGTTCAGGCGGGCAAATTCAATCTGCTTAGGAGGATGCGGCCAGAAGCCGACCTTCTCCAACACCCAGTTGTACAGAGGACGGTGGTCCTCAAATTCCAGGGTGCAGATGGAATGGGTAATTCCCTCGATGGCGTCCTCGATCGGATGCGCAAAGTCATACATCGGATAGATGCACCACTTGTCTCCGGTATTGTGATGAGTAACGTGAGAAATTCTGTAGATGATCGGATCTCTCATGTTCAGGTTCGGGGAGCTCATATCGATTTTCGCACGCAGAACCTTTTCTCCGTCACCGTAAGCGCCGTCTTTCATCTCGTGGAAGAGTTTCATGTTCTCTTCAACACTGCGGTTTCTGTACGGACTTTCTTTTCCCGGCTCGGTCAGAGTTCCGCGGTCTTCCCTGATCTGCTCCGGCGTGGAATCATCCACATATGCGAGGCCCTTTCGGATCAGTTCTTCTGCGGCCTCGTACATCTTATCGAAGTAGTCGGATGCCCAGCAGAGCTTGTTCCAGTCAAAGCCCAGCCACTTGACGTCTTCCTTGATCTGGCGGACATAGACCTCGTTTTCCTTTGTCGGATTGGTATCGTCAAAACGCAGATTGCACTTTCCGCCGTATTCTTTTGCGAGGCCGAAGTTCAGGCATACCGACTTCGCGTGGCCGATATGCAGGAATCCGTTCGGCTCAGGCGGAAATCTGGTGTAGACTTCTCCTCCGTAGCTTCCTTTCTCATTGTCTTCATCAATAATATTTTCAATAAAATTCTTTGGTCTGCTTGTTTCCGCCATAATCCTTACCGTCCTTTTGCAGTTTTTTATCGTATATAAAAGTTTTTGCGATCTTTATCCTTAGTCTTTAATTCTATCATAAATTCTCCCTGCAGAAAAGGACGTGCGCCGTATCCTTCAGGATATCCTTCTGATTTTCAAGGTTTCCCTCAATTACCATAAGCAGAAGCTTCTGCAGGACTGTGCCGATCTGTTTCCCCTGTGGGATGCCCGCATCGATCAGGTCGCGGCCGCTGACGGCCAGCTGCTTCAGATTCCAGACCTGACCGGAATCCAGAATCCGTTCAAGCTCATGCTCTGCGGACACAGCATCCTGCGCAGTTTTCCCGTCTCCCGGATATACTTTCCGGATATCCAGCATGGCCCGGACAGAAGAACTGCCATAGCGCATCATCTGAAAGCGGAGAACAGCATTCTCTGAGGAAACCGGCTCCTGCAGAGCCTTCTGGATCTGTTCGCAGCCTTCAATCGTCCGGTGATCCAGCCGGAGATCCCGCAGGGCTTTCCGGAGATTTTCCGGAAACAGCACGCTGAGTCTTTCCGGAAGATTTCCCGGAAGATTCGCGATTTTCCGAAGGACTGCATCTTCTGCCATGGGGAAGATTCCGCACTTCTGAAGTTCTGTTCGATATTCTGGAAGCACTTTCGAAACACCGGTCCCCATGACCAGCTTGATGAACTCCACACCAACCCGTTCTCTTGCGACTTTACGGACCGTCTCCGCCATTTCACAGGCAGCCCGGGCCGTTTTCTCTTCAATTTCAAATCCCAGCTTGGAAGAAAATCGGAATGCCCGCAGAATCCGCAGGGCATCTTCTGAAAACCGTTTTTCTGGCTCTCCGACACAGCGGATCAGATGCCGCTTCAGATCTTCTCTTCCGGAAAACGGATCGATCAGTCCCTTCTCCGGATCGTAAGCCATGGCGTTGATGGTAAAGTCTCTTCTGGCCAGGTCTTCTCTAAGGCTCCGGGTAAAGGTCACGTCGTCCGGATGTCTTCCGTCGCTGTAGGTCCCGTCGATCCGGTAGGTCGTAACTTCTACCGGCTTTCCCTTTGAAATTGCGGTTACCGTCCCGTGCTGAATCCCCGTATCAACAGAACGGAGCCCGATGAAACAATTCTTCATTTCATCCGGCTCCGCCTCTGTACAGACATCCCAGTCGTCCGGCGAAAGGCCGAGGATACTGTCGCGGACACATCCGCCGACCACATACGCCTCGTACCCTCCGTCATGAAGCCTCTTCAGCACTTCGGTGACATATTCTGGTATGTTGATATTCACGTTTATACTCCTGATTGCGCTCTTGCGCGTTTATGTTTTGTCTACGCGGTATGCACCAGACTGCAGGTCCATTCTGCGGCACAGTGGCTGCAGACACCTGACGCGTCCGGAACGAGCAGGCCGCACTCATGGTCCTGAAACTGCTGCTCCTCATGCTTCTCATGGAATTCCGCATCCCGGTGAATCTGATCATCCGATGTGCGCAGCGGATCCTCATTCATGGACGCCGAGGGATTTCCCTCACCGGAAGCAGCCGCTTCTTCCGCCTGTTTCTGGCGCTCTTCCAGCTGGTTTCCGATCAGTCCCATGTTCAGCAGCTCTTCCTTATCCTCCGGGAACCAGGCATTATACATCTCAGACATATGATGCGGCTTCAGCGCCTCCTTGGCGTGACGCAGACCCGGAAGTCCCATGTCTTCTTCACGGTTGACAAAACGGATTTCCTCTGGCAGCTGCTTGCAGAACTCGCTGCAGACAACCTGATAGAGGCCGCGGAACTGAAGATTGGCCTTCTCAAAATGCTCAGCCGCTGTATTCTCACTCATGCGTTCGCCGATCGCGTATGCCTGCAGACGTCCGTCGATAAAAATACCCACGGAATAGACATCGTCGCGGTCGATGAAATTCATAATCTCATGGATTGCGTGGCGTTCCTCGGACAGGCTGCGCATCTCATCATCAGAGCGTTCCTTTCCGTCACGGATCATCTCCGTCAGAGCGATAATCTCCGACTTCATGTCCTTTGTCAGCGGCTTTGCCTCGTATTCAAAGTTCTTCTTGAAATAGTTCATGTGATTCTTCTTCTTATGAAGCGCGCGGCCGCTCAGCGTGGTGAGCTTATCGCGGTCATAGACGTACTCGTCATCATCGCGGTCATGCTCGAATTCCAGCTCCGGCACAGCCTCCTGAAGAATCTCTTTCAGTCCGCCCGGAATCAGTCGTACAGAAAACGGAATTCCCTTCTCCGTAAACCTCTTCCGGCCTTCCAGAATCGCCTTTCTCAGACTTTCCTTCTCATACTCACCGGTCTTCGTCAGCGGCATGACGAACACACCGGCATCTCTTCCGTCTTCCATCTGGAAGACATTCTCGAACATCAGGTAGGAATCCATTTCCTCCCAGTTCAAATCATAATCCTGCCGCCAGATATAGTTGGCAAGGAATGTAAACCCGGCCCCCTGATAGTCATATCCATTACAGTAACTTCTGAGCGTTTCCACATCCTGCTCCGTCATGCGGCTCAGTGAATGTGTCCATTTCTCATTGCTCATAAATATACTAACCCCTTTTCTGCGCGCGTCCTGCGCGTCTCTGCCTCTTTCGGTTCTTATCGTGTACTCATCTGTTTCGTTACCATCCCATTATACCCATGTCCGCAATAGAATTAAACATGCCATACGGATTTAACGATCTATATTCTCTTTCCCGATATTGACTGAAATTAATATTGAAAACGGTCAGCACGCAGAGCGGACAGCCAGTTCAGATTGGTCCGGTCGAACGATACCGGCGTAACAGACGCGTAGCCCTGCGCAAACGCTGCCAGATCATAAGCCCTGTCCGCGTGGGTGAAATCCTGCGGATTCCCCATCAGCCTGTAGCCGCCATCCTCCTGCAGACGGAAGCCGTCCTTGAAATTCCGGTGTCCCAGCCGCGTGACCAGAACTCCCTTCAGCTCCTTCTTCGGAAGATCCGGAACATTGATGTTAATCAGAGAGTCTGCCGGGATCTCGTCTTTCATCGACAAAACGCACCGCGCAAGGGCCCTGGCGGCCTCAAAATGTTCCGGTGTATGGCCGCCTACAGAAACGGCTGCCGCCGGATATCCGCTGACCGCGGCTTCCATGGCTGATCCGACCGTTCCGGAATACAAGGTGTCGACACCGAGATTACTCCCCAGATTGATTCCGGAATAGACAATATCCATATCTATACCCTGTGCGCTAAAAAACTGCAGACCGATCTTGGTGCAGTCCGCCGGCGTTCCCGTGGTCTGAAGTGCGGCGCTGGCGCCTGGAAAAGATACTTCCTGCACGTACACGTGCTCTCCGATTGTGATAGAATGGCTCTTTCCGCTGCGCTGCCTGTCCGGTGCACAGATATAGACATCCCCGGCGGAAGAAAGTTCCTCTGCCAGTTCCCGGATTCCCCGTGCCTGAATGCCGTCGTCATTCACCAATAGGATATTCATATGTTCAACTTTCTCCTTGCTTCTTTCTTTTTGTTAGTCCAGCTTCATGACTTTTCCGATGGAATCGTGGATAACCAGATCCGCACGATCATCGTAAGAAGTCTCTGACTTATTGATCAGGACCAGATGGCTGCCGCGGAAGTAGTTGATGAAGCCTGCCGCCGGATAGACGACCAGGGATGTTCCGCCGATAATCAGAACGTCCGCATTGCTGATGGCGTTTACCGCACCGGTGATCTGCGCCTCATCCAGGGATTCTTCATAAAGTACAACGTCCGGCTTGATTCTGCCGCCGCAGCTGCAGTAAGGAATGCCGTCCTTACAGTTGTTCTCATCCATGACATAGTCCAGACCATAGAACTTGTGGCATTTCTCGCAGTAGTTGCGGTTGACGCTTCCGTGAACCTCGTATACGGTCTTGCTGCCGGCCTTCTGGTGCAGGCCGTCAATGTTCTGGGTGACGATGGCTTTCAGCTTGCCCATTTCCTCCAGTTTTGCAAGCGCCTTATGGGCGTCGTTCGGCTCCGCTTCTGGATGAATCAGATTTTCTTTATAGTATTTCCAGAATTCTTTCGTGTGCTGCATATAGAAGGTATGTGACAGCATGACTTCAGGCGCATATCCGTATTTCTGCTTTGCGTGGTAGAGTCCGGATTCCGAACGGAAATCCGGTACTCCGCTCTCTGTGGAGACTCCTGCTCCTCCGAAAAATACAATATTATCTGACGCGTCTACGATTTTCTTTAATCTCGGATCCATAATATGCCTCCCGTTATCCGCATCTTTCTGATTTTCTGCGCATTATTTTTTGTCAATTGCTGTCTATAGTTTATCACATTCCGGGAGTTTATACAGCCTGGCTGACCTCCTCGTCGGAAAGATGGAAGAGGATCAGACCGCCTTTCTCCTCGTATCCGGTGTCCCAGAGTGCAGGGAAATAGACCCATTCCGCCTCACTGTAGGTGACCGTCTTTACCTCGCGGGTTTCTGCGTTATAGCCGGCCAGGATAAACCAGTGCCAGACATAATCTTCAAAAAAGCGATCCTTATGCTTCAGCATCAGCATCGGAACAGGAAGTCCGACGTCGATCTGTTCTTCGATTCTCTGGAATGCCGTCTCCTGCGGCATATCTCCGGAAAACTCTTCCATCTGGATGCCGTTCTCGCCATGCTGACGCAGGTATGCGCCAAAACCGTCGGTATAGATGCTGAGACGGTCAATGCCCCGGAAACGCGGCCGCAGATATGGCTTCATCTGGGCGCCGAAGGCTTTATAGTCTTTCTTTTTAAGATCATGGATGTCGAAGGGATAGAGATGCTTTCCGAAATGCAGCGAAAACCAGATGGAACTGTCACATGCTGTTTCTGCGGCACATCCGCCCAGACGCATCATCGGATCGGTAAACCAGTCCTGATTTCCGCCGATGGATGACCCAATCGTGAAATAATCCAGTTCGTGTCTTCCCTGTGCTCGGTTCATTTCTCTGCCCCCCTGTCCTGCCGCATCTGCATTCTCCGGAATCTGCCTCTTCCTGTTCCGGATCTGCTGACTCTGCGGCACTTTCATCATCGAAAAAAGGGCCCTCTCAGGTCCCTGTGTATAAGAAAAGAGGCCTGATATAACCGGCCTCTCTTCTTCTGCCTTATATAATTTTTTATCCTTAAGGACATGGGTTTAAACACTAATTTGCGCTTTTTACACACATGCTTGTGCTGGTGAAATACTGGCGTACAGGTGTGTGCTGCAGGGCAGTGGCGATCACAATGGAAATGATGATGCCGACACTGAACTGGCCGATGTTTTCCGGTACACTGGCCAGAGCGACCGCCCAGCTTCCGTACATAACCTTGGCAGCCAGAGCATATCCGGCAACCATGACGAATCCTCCGACAATCATGCCGAAGATCTCAAAGGCGGACAGTGTGTGACGATGCTTTTCCTTTCCGGCATATTTCTTTGCCGCGTGATCCAGGAAGAGTCCGGCAACCAGTGCCATCAGGAATTTGGTTCCCAGTGTCCATGGTGCATAGTAGGCGTAACCGCCGATCAGGTCAGACAGGCAGGAGCCGATGCCTGCCGCAATCGCTCCGTTCTTCTTTCCCAGCAGCATGACCGCAAGGAAAATCGCCGCGTCACCCAGATGTACATATCCCTTGGTCGCAATTGTAGGGATCTTGAAGAAATATGTAGAAACCAGAATCAGGCACATCATCATAGCGGTGAGTACCAGTGTGTTCAGCTTGCTTTCTCTTCTTCCGTTCTGCATGATAAAAACTCCCTTCATTTACTTACTTTGTGTAGACTATAATAGCACCGAAGTGTTATTATAGAAATAGGCAAATTTATTTATTTTTATATATACAGTTTACGGGAGAACGAAAAATGAACCTCTTATCTTTGGTCCTTGACCACAATTCCAAAGATCCAATGTATACACAGTTGTTTCGCTGGTTCCAGGCGGCGATTGAGGACGGGCGGATTCAGCCGGGTGAAAAACTGCCTTCGCTGCGCGCACTTTCCCAGCAGCTTTCTGTCAGCATCACCACGGTGCAGGCTGCCTATAACCAGCTGGTTGTGGAAGGCTATGCTTCCAACCGGCCCCAGTCCGGCTATTACGCAGAAGATCTGCGCAGCGCGGCGCCCCAGATCCGCCCGTCCGCAGAGGCCCACCGGGAATCTTTTCAGAAATCCATCACCCGGGAACCGAAATACCGCTATGACCTGTCCAGTTTCAATTATGCAAAGTGGAAAAAATGTATGTCAAAGGTGCTGAATGAATACCCGTCTCTGCTTCTCTCTGAAGGGGATCCACAGGGGGAGCCAGCGCTCCGGGAAGAAATTTCCCGCTATGTTTACAACGCACGCGGTGTGAACTGTAATCCTCAGCAGATTGTGATCAGTGCGGGAACGCAGCAGCTGACCAGTCATCTGGTCCGCATTCTGGATGAAATGAATGTACATCTGATTGCCACCGAGGATCCGGGTTATAAGCCGGTGCAGAAAATTTTCCGGGATAACGGATATTCTGTCATGCTGATTCCGGTGAAGAAAGACGGCATCGTCATCGAACAGCTGCCGGAGAATGTCTCCTCAGCGGTTTACGTCAATCCGTCCAACCAGTTTCCGACCGGAAGCGTTATGCCTGTCGGCCGCCGCTACCAGCTTCTGGACTGGGCGGAGCGGAATCACAGCCTGATTATCGAAGACGACTACGACAGCGAACTGCGTTACTTCGGAAAACCGATCCCGTCCCTGCAGGGATTGAGAACCGATTCACCTGTTGTCTATCTGGGTTCCTTCTCCTCCACCCTGTTTGCAGCGATCCGTATGAGTTACATGGTCCTGCCGGAGCCTCTTGCAGAGATTTTCCAGAACATTAAATACCAGTACGACCAGACCAGTTCCAAGACAGAACAGCTGACACTGGCTCTGTATATGGAACGCGGCTACTATGGCATCCATCTGAAAAAACTCCGTACACTTTACGCACAGAAACTGAAAACTGCCCTCCGCGCTCTGGAACACAGCGCTTCCGATTTTCTGACCACACTAAATCGTAGTTCCGGCATCCACATTCCCCTGGTCGTCCGTCTTCCGGAAACGCCTTCGGATGAATCGGCAGCGGAAATTTCCCGGCGCCTCTGCAGCGCAGCGGAAGCACTCCGGCTGAAAGTCCTTCCTCTGCCCTCGGAATCCGCACCGGGAAAATGCGGCCTGCTGTTTTACTATAATCAGATTCCACTGGAAGAAATTTCAGATGCAGTGAAGAATATGACTGAAATCTGGCGGCAGATTCTGGATGAACTTTAACGCAGATACTGATCAGGAACTGTGGAATGACAAGAGATATTCTAAGATGAACAAACGTGAAATTGTATGCAGCCTGATGCCTGGGCCTCTGAGCGCCTCGCTGCCAGACGATCGACGGCCTGTGTGCGCAGCCCGGAGAGGGCCGGCGGAGTCGGAAGCGTGAGCATGCGCGAAGGGAGCCGGGAGGCGCTCCAGGCATCAGGCTGCGTACATCTCACGAATGAACGCTGTTATGATTCTTTCTTGAATTTAAACCCGCTCGTCTTATAAATCTTCCCGCTGCGGGTGATGATCAGGCATTCATAGCCTTTTTTATGCTCGATAAACTTCAGTGCTTTCTTCCTGCCCAGCAGGAGACAGGTGGTCGCCATGGCATCACAGTCGACGGAATGTCCGTCCTCTGCCATAATGGTCACACCACTGATATCCGTATCCGCAGGGCGTCCCGTTGTCGGCTCCAGAATGTGGTGATAGAGCTTTCCGTTCTTGCGGAAATAGCGTTCGTAGATACCAGAAGTTACAATCGTCTTGTTTCTGGCCGTTGTGCTGCCCACGATTTCACTCATCTCAGAGAACGGTTTCTCAATTCCGATCTGGAAAGGCTGTCCCTTTTTATCGCCCACGCAGACGATGTTTCCGCCCAGGCTGATGATGGCGCTCTTTACCCCCAGCTCCTGCAGATAATCACCGATATGGTCAGCAATCCAGCCCTTTGCAATTCCGCCCAGGTCGATTTCACCCTCGGTTGTACCCATGGTAACCGTATTCCCATTGACATGGATCTGCTTGTAGCCGACATATTTTACCGCATGCTTCAGCTGCGCGTCTGTCGGCAGCTTATGCTTCTCCGCATGCCAGTTATAGAGATCCTCGGCCTTTCCGATGGTGATGTCGAACAGGCCGTTTGTTTCATCGCCGTATTTTATGCCATCATGAATAATCTGTGCGGTTATCGCATGCACCTGCACCGGCTTTCCACCGGCATGATTGATCTTCCAGATATCCGACCCCTTCTTGGTCTTACTAAGGATGTTCTCATACTGGCTGCAGCGTTTGAAGGCCTTCGCGATGATATCGTCCGCCTTGTTTTTTGACATGCTGTAGATGGTAATCTTGCAGATCGTATCAAAATAGTAGCTTTCTTTAGTATGAGAAGGGACAGAATCCGATTTTGATTTCTGCGGCGCGCATGCGGTTTGTGGTATAATGATGCATGCAGTCATGACAATCGTCAGAATGACTGTGATCAGTTTTTTCATAGAATATATCCCTTTCTGGAGTTTTAGATATGTTCAAAGTCATAAAAAAAGCAGATATCCTGCTTCTGATTGCCCTTCTGGCGGTCGGATTTCTGTTCTCCTGGCTCTCCGTCCGGGGCAATGTCACCGGAAAATACGTCGAAGCCAAGGTGAACGGAAAACTGTACGGAAAATACAGCCTGGCTGTAAACCGCACTGTTACCATACGTCAGAACGGACATGTAAATAAGTTTATCATAAAGAATGGTAGCGCGCAAATGGAGGAAGCCAGCTGCAAGAACCAGATCTGCGTGCACCACAAGCCGATTTCCCGCGTCAATGAAAGCATCGTCTGCCTTCCCAACCGCGTGAGTCTGGAAATCGTCGGAAAAGGCAGCAGTCAGGAAGGAGGAGGATACGATGCCGTCGCGCACTAATCAGCATACCATACGCACCCAGCGGCTGACCGCCTCCGCGATGTTCTCCGCCCTCGCGCTGATTTTTTCCTACATCGAAGCGATCCTGCCGATCAACGTCGGCGTCCCGGGCGTAAAACTCGGTCTGGCCAACCTGATCATCATCATCGCCCTTTACGAGCTGGATGCGAAATACGCCTTCTTCATCAACCTGATCCGCATCTGCCTGGCCGGCCTTTTATTTACCGGAGTCATGGCCATGCTTTACTCCCTGGCCGGCGGAATGATCAGCCTTCTGGTCATGATCCTGCTGAAGAAAACCGGAAAATTTTCCATGATCGGAGTCAGCATGGCCGGCGGCGTGTCCCACAACTTCGGACAGCTGCTCGTCGCCAGCTTCGTGGTGTCGAACATGAAGATGTTCCTCTACTTCCCGATTCTGGTCTTCACCGGGATCGCGTCCGGAATCGGAATCGGCATCGTCGCCTACATCATCGACCGCCGCATTCCGTCTTCCCTCCTGCATTGATTTTCCGCAGGACAAAGGCCGAACCGGCAAGGATTCACCTTCCTGCCGCATAATGAGACACAAATATATACGTATATGGAGATATAAGAATGAAAGATGAAATTACCGCACTTCAAAAAGAAATGAAGGAACAGAACATTGACTTATACTTTATTCCGCCGACGGACCCGCACAACTCGGAATTTCCGCACCCGCATTTCAAGGCCATCGAATTCTTAAGCGGATTCACCGGTGAATCCGCCTGGATGCTTGTATCCAGAGAAAACGCCTGGCTCTGGACCGACGGCCGCTTCTTCCTGCAGGCAGAAAAACAGCTGGACGGGACAGGAATCACTCTGATGAAAATCGGCGTAAAAGGCGTTCCGACTGTACTGGCCCTTCTGATGCAGCTGGTGAAGAAACGCCGCCGCATGATCCTGGCCTTTGATGGACGTGTAGTCAGCGCCAAAATCGCCAACGTCTGGGAGCAGCAGCTTTCTCCGATGGGGATCACCCTGAAAAATCACGTGGATCTGATCAGCAGTATCTGGACGGACCGCCCGCCCCTTACCCCCTCTGCTCTTTATGTTTTGCCGCAATTCTCTTCCGGAATGCCTGCTGCCAGGAAAAAGAACAAACTGATGCGTGAGATGGTCGAATCCGGCGCGGACTGGATGCTTCTGTCTGACCTTACGGAAACGGCCTGGGCGACGAATCTGCGCGGAACGGATATCGCCTGCACACCGGTTTTCTATTCCTATCTGCTTATCAGTTCCAATCCGGACCAGCTGGCACAGCTCTTCCTCCTGCCGGGCGCAGGAATCAACGATCAGCCGGAAGATCCTGACGAGGCGGAGGAAAATCTCGGCTTCCTGACAATCCGCAGCTATAACGAAATCGAGGAAGTTCTCCGCACACTTCCGCCGGACCATGCGATCTGGATGGATTCCAACACCGTCAGCGCCTCCGTTTACCGCGCTGCTGCAGAACGCCATGTCATCATCGATGAACCGACACCGGTCCAGATGATGAAGGCCATAAAAAACGACGTGGAAATCGCGTCCACCCGTGAAACAATGGTCTATGACGGCTGTGCCATGGTGGAGTTCATCCACTGGCTGAAGACCACCGTTTCAAAGCACACCATCACGGAGCTCGATGCTGCAGACTATCTGAAGCGCCGCCGTCTGGAGCAGCCGGGATGTTTCGATCTAAGCTTCCCGACCGTTTCCGCTTATGGTCCGGACGCCGCGCTGATTCACTATATGCCGTCACCGGAAACGGACGCAGAGCTGAAACCGGAAGGATTCCTTCTGGTCGACAGCGGCGGACAGTACACCACCGGAACGACAGACATTACCCGCACCATCGCCCTTGGGCCTCTGACAGATGAAATGAAGAGCGTGTACACACTGGTTCTGAAGTCTCACATCGCTCTCGCGACAGCTCATCTGGGTCCGGATGCTTCTAGCTGCGCTCTGGACAAGGCCGCAAGGAAGCCGCTCACCGACGCCGGCCTGAATTTCAACCATGGAATCAGTCATGGAATCGGCCACGTCCTTTCCGTTCATGAAGGGCCGAATATCATCGACCCGAGAACAGAATGCCCTCTGGTCAGCGGCATGATTCAGTCGGATGAACCGGGCGTTTACCTGGAAGGAAAGTTCGGCGTACGCATCGAGAATGAACTTCTCTGCTGCGCGGACACCGCGGAAGACCGGTATTTTGAGACCCTCACCCTCTGCCCGTATGAGCGGGACGCCATCGACACCAGTCTCCTCAGCGAGGATGAGATCAACTGGATCAATGCCTACCACAGACGCGTGGAGGACGCCCTGCTTCCGAAACTCCATAAAGAAGACCGGAAGTTCCTGCAGGTCATGACGGCGCCGCTGTAAAGCAGCGCTGCATGGAGATCCGATCAGGCAAAATCTGACCGCGCCGCATATCTGCAGCGGGCTTTGCCTATCCGTATCCGCCGCAGTCTCTATTACACAACAAGGTTCCAAGGCACCCTTCCACGACGCTGAAGCGTCGGGTGGGTGCCCGGGTGTCGTCTAACGGACAGACAATAAAACAGGACGGCCGCTCCTGATGATGATGCATCACGGAAAAGCCGTCCTGTTCTTTTATCTCCGATTCATTCAGAATCCCGGAATTCCTGCACAGCAGCCAGCACATTTTCCATAGGCAGGCTCATGCGGCAGTCCAGGAATCTTCTTGAACGTTTCTTATTTGTCCAGTACTCCCAGGATGTTCGGGATCAGCTGTTTCTTTCTGCTGACTACGCCCGGCAGAAGAATTCCCGGCTCGCTGTCGTCAGAAGCCTTGGCATCGAATCCTGCTTCCAGGGTCTTCTCAGCATCTGCTCCGGCATAGAGCATACGGCTGCCCTGATCCTTCACACTGGTCAGCATGAAGAATACCATGGATGTGCCGTCCTTCTCCAGTGTCTTCGGGAGGTACTCCAGCAGCATGTCCTCTGCCTTCTTCATGTTTGCCTCGCTCATGAAGCTTGCCTGGCCGACGCCAAAACGAACTCCGCCGTGCTCGAACAGCTTGAAGTCCTGATAGCAGATGTCTTCTGCGGTCTTTCCTTCCAGATTCTCTCCAGCCTCGAACATGTGCTCAGCCAGTTCCTCAGGATCAACACCGGCAATCTTCGCCAGTTTCTTTCCTGTCTCGACGTCGCGGTCTGTGCATGTCGGGGAACGGAAGAGCAGGGTATCGGACAACAGAGCGCTGAGCAGAAGTCCTGCTGTTGTCGGATCGATTTCAACACCCTTCTCCTCATACAGAGAAGTCACGATTGTCGCAGAGCATCCGACTGGCTCGCAGCGGAAGTAAATCGGGTCATTCGTCTGAATATCACCGATCTTGTGGTGGTCAACGACTTCCATAATCTGCGCGTCCGCAATGCCGTCGACGCACTGTGTTGTCTCCTGATGGTCGACCAGAATCAGCTTGTCGCAGTTCTTGACTTCAAGGTTTCTGCGGCTGATCAGACCGATGTACTTTCCATCATTGTCCAGTACCGGGAAGTGGATGTGGCGTGTCTCATCCATGGTCTCTTTTACTTCTGTCAACAGTGTGTCCGGATTGAAGGAACGTACCTGCTCAGCCGGTGTCATCAGATTCTTAACCGGCACAGCCTGAATGATCAGGCGGGCAGCTGCATATGTGTCATACTTCGTCTTGATGATTACGCAGTCCTTGGCCTCGCCCAGTTCAGCGACGGACTTGGACACCTCTGCGCCCAGGCAGACGATCAGGACCTTTACGCCCATGTTCAGAGCTGCAACCTGCGCGTCAACGCGGTTGGCAACCATGACGATGTCTCCCTCAAGCAGAGTATTCTCAAATGCCTCCGGAGTTCCGGCTCCAACCAGAACCTTGCCCCTGGTCAGGATCTCGTCCGGATTTCCCGTTACGAACTCACCTTCCAGAACAGCAGCGATATTCTTTACCGGCGTCTTTTCTCTGGACAAAACATACGCGTCAAGGGCGTCCATGTTTCCCTTTGACAGGTCGTTCAGTGTGACTACGCCCGCCAGATTTCCGTTATCGTCGGTTACCGGCTGAGTGGTGAATCCAGAATCGCGCATTGCGTTCCATGCTTCGCGCAGGCTTGCCATCGGAGGAATTCCCGGAACATCAGCGACATCCAGGTCTTCCACCTTGCTGCTGACATTGTAGCATGGCTTTGGTGCCTCTACCTTAAAGCGGTCCAGGACATACTGAGTCTCTTCGCTGATTTCTCCGGCTCTGCAGGCTTCATACTCTCCGCCGCCGAGCTTGTTCTTCAGATTGGTGTACGCAAGTACGGAGCAGATGGAATCTGTATCCGGATTCTTGTGTCCGATTACTTTAATCTTGTTATCTACTTTGATATCCACTTTTTCCTCACCTGTATTTATCTAAAAGGCAGTAACGAAAAAAAGGGAGCAGAAGAAGCTGACGTTTCTCCTGTTCCCTGAATAAACTAAGCGTTTGGCTGTGTGCCTTCAGCTTCTGCTTTCTTTGGAACCGGTGCAGCCGCAGTAGCAGCTTTCTTCTTTGCCGCGTTCTTTACCAGTCTCATATTAATGATGTTGCCGGTCGGGCATACCTTCTCACACATTCCGCATCCCTTGCACTTATCAGGATCGATGTAAGACAGGTTGTTTGTTACATGAACCGCATCAAACTTGCAGACGCTCTCGCACTTTTTGCAGCCGATGCAGGCGTTCTTGCAGGCCTGCATAGCGTCCTTTGCCTTCTGCGTGTTATGGCAGCGTACAAATACGACGTTCTTTTCAGGTCCAAGTCTGATCAGGCCGTTCGGGCATGCTTTCACACAGGCTCCGCAGCTTGTGCAGGTGTCACGGTTAACCCATGCAACACCGTCTCTTACATGGATGGAGTCGAACTGGCATGCAGATTCGCAGTCGCCGAATCCCAGACATCCAAACGGGCACTGGTTAATGCCGCCGAAAATTGTCTTTGCAGCCTTGCAGGTCTTGATGCCCTTATACTCCATAACTTTCTTTGATGCTTCTGATGTTCCGTTGCACATTACGACAGCAACCTGACGGTCGCCCTCTCCTGCGCTGACGCCCAGAATCTGCGCCAGTTTGTCCGCTACTGCAGCTCCGCCAACTGCACACTTATTACAAGGGACGGAATGGTCAGCTGCCAGAGCGTTTGCATAGTCGTCACATCCTGCGTATCCGCATCCGCCGCAGTTTGCGCCCGGGAGCTCTTCACGGATTTTTACCGCTGTCTCATCGACTTCGACTGCAAATACACGGGATGCATAGGTCAGGCAGATCGAAGCTACGAATCCGATTGCAACGACCAGAATAATAGGAATTGCTATACTCATCTAGTCTGCCTCCTTATGAGAACATGCCGCTGAAGCCCATGAAGGCCAGGGACATGATAGATGCTGTAACCAGGACGATTGGTACTCCGCGGAAAGACTCCGGGAAGTTCTCCTCATCGACCAGCTTTGTTCTTACTCCTGCCATCAGTACCATTGCGAACAGATATCCAACGCCGCCGCCCAGTGCGTCAACGATGGACTCGATGAAGTTGTATCCATCTGTGATGTTGGAAATACAAACACCGAGTACCGCACAGTTTGTGGTGATCAGCGGCAGGTAAACACCCAGAGCCGTGTACAGTGCCGGCATGCTCTTCTTCATGAACATTTCGATCAGCTGTACCAGGAAGGCGATTACCAGGATGAATACGATGGTCTGCAGATAGCCGAGGCCGAAAGCGTTCAGCAGCTGCTGCAGAGGCCATGTAGCAAGTGTTGCTACAACCATGACGAAGATTACCGCGTAACCCATTCCCTTGGCGGAGTCCAGATCCTTGGATACTCCGAGGAAGGAACAGATTCCCAGGAACTGAGCCAGAGGGTAGTTGTTAATCAGTATCATACTGATAAAGATGACAATTAATGACTTTATCATGACACTATGCCTCCTTCTTCTTCAGATCCTGTGCTTCCTGGAACAGGTCAACATCGCCGACGTCCTTGCGGATCTTGCTCTTATCCTTTGAGAAATAGTTTACTGCTGCCATTACGATAGCATATACAAAGAATCCGCCGGATGCCAGTGTGAAAATGGACATTCCCGGGAGGCTCTTCGGCATTACACGGAATCCGAGCAGTGTGCCGGAACCAAAGAGTTCACGGATCGCACCCATGATGACCAGTGTAAATGTAAATCCGATACCCATTCCGATACCATCGAGCATGGAATCGAATACGTTATGCTTATTTGCGAACATTTCCGCACGTCCCAGGATGATGCAGTTTACTACGATCAGCGGGATGTACAGACCCAGTGATGAATACAGTGCCGGTGTATATGCCTGCATCAACAGCTGTACTACAGTTACAAATCCGGAAATGACTACAATGTAGCACGGGATTCTTACTTTATCCGGTACGATGTTTCTGATCGCGGAAATTACCATGTTGGAAAGAATCAGTACGGCCGTTGTGGATACGCCCATTCCGATACCATTCATGACAGACGATGTTGTCGCCAGTGTCGGGCAGGTACCCAGAATCAGCACCAGTACCGGGTTCTCCTTAATGATTCCGTCGGTCAGATAATGTAATCTGCCTTTCTTTTCCATTACTTAGCACCTCCCATGCTCTTTACCTGCTGGAGTGCACAGTAAACACCCTTATGCAGTGCTTCACCGGTTACAGATGCTCCGGAGATGTACTTGATCTGTCCGTCTTTTACGTTGGTGGAATTCAGCTTCTTGACACCCTTATACGGGTTTACAACCATATTGGTCTTAGAATTCCAGTTCTTGGTACCAACACCCGGTGTATCAGAATGATCGGTGACCTTGACGTTCGTAATTGCTCCGGTATTATCAATACCAACCATCATGGTCAGAGGACCGCCGAATGAGTTGGTTACAACGGTGATAACCTCACCGGAGTTGTTTGTAGCTGTATATGCCTCTGTAACGTATACCTTTTTCGCTTCCAAAGTTGTCAGCTTGCCGTTATACTTCTTGAATCCATTTGCCTTAGGAAGAAGCTCTTCTCTGGACTGGTTCGCAGATGCCGCAGCGTTCTTTACGATAACCGGATGTGCCTTTCCGTATGTTACAGCCAGGGCTGCAGATACGATCAGACAGATGACTACCAGTACCACGACAGGTGCGACGTTTTCTTTATAGAAATTACTCTTCATTACTTCTTCGCACCTCCATAAAGACTAGCATAATATCTCTTCATCGTTGTTCTGTCGATCAGTGGAACGAACAGGTTCATGAACAGGATGGAGAAGGATACACCTTCCGGATAGTTGCAGAACAGACGAATCAGCATCGTGAACAGTCCGCATCCAATACCGAAGATCAGCTTTCCGTTATTCATGATCGGGGATGTTACATAGTCCGTTGCGCAGAAGATCGCACCGAGCATAACTCCGCCGGCCAGGATATTATAGAGTGCCATGTGCAGAGCACCGGCATCTCCTCCCTTAATACCGTAGTAAATCAGAGAGAATACGAATACGGTTCCGATGAAGGAGCAAGGAATGATCGGGTCGATGATCTTCTTCACGATCAGGAATACTCCTCCGATGATCAGTGCCAGAGCGCTGACCTCACCGAGGCATCCGCCGGTAGTTCCCAGGAACAGAGCCTTCAGGCTTACGAGATGTCCGCCGTTTTCCATCAGGTTCAGCGGTGTAGCTCCCGTAGTTCCATCAACTCCACGAGGAGTCGGCCATGTCGTCATCTGTGTTGTGAAGGAAAGCATCAGAACGATACGTCCGACGATTGCCGGGTTGGCAAAGTTCTTTCCGATTCCTCCGAACAGCTGCTTGACGATGACGATGGATACAAAGCAGCCGATAACAGCCATCCAGAACGGGAATCCGGAAGGCAGGTTGAATGCCAGGATGACACCTGTTACGCATGCAGAAAAGTCTGCGATGGTAACCGTTTTTTTCATGAGTTTTTCATACGCCCACTCAAAGAACACACTTGCAATGACGCAGACTGCTGTCAGAGCGATTACACGTGCTCCGAATACATAGATGCTGACGCAGAATGCCGGCAGCAGTGCCAGCAGGACGTATTTCATCGTTTTTGCCGTGTCCAGCTTCGTCACAATATGTGGAGAAGAGTTCATCGACAAAGTTCCGAGCTGTACTTTATTTTCCATTATTTCTTCCCTGCCTCCTTTACAAGACCCTTGGCCAGGTTATTCATGAAAGCGAGCGGACGATGTGCAGGACATACAAATGAGCAGCTGCCGCAGTTCATGCACTGCATAATCTGCAGCTCCTGCAGAGCCTCTACGTCCTTATGCTTGTAAGCATCCGCAAACTTCATCGGGGCCAGGTTGAACGGGCATGCCGCGTGACATCTGCCGCAGTTGATGCATGCTGTCTCTTCCGGAATGTAAGCCTGCTCTGCGTCGAAGCAGAGAATTGCGTTGTTATTCTTAATGATGGAAACTTCATCGGAAATGGTGGAACGGCCCATCATCGGTCCGCCCATGATGATCTTCTTAGGCGGTTTCTTATATCCGCCGCAGAAATTCACCAGATCTCTGATGGATGTTCCGAACAGAGTCATGACATTCTTCGGCTGCGCAACTGCGTTTCCGTCAACGGTTACTCTTCTCTTGATCAGAGGCATTCCGTCGCGGAAATACTGTCCCAGGAATGCTACGGAAGAAACGTTGGATACGACTACACCTGCGTCTGCAGGAAGCATGCCGGCATCTACTCTCCTGCCTGTAACTTCATAGATCAGTACTCGCTCAGCACCCTTCGGGTACTTAGCCTGCAGCGGGAATGTCTTCAGATTTGTGACATTCTGCTCGCTCAGCATCTTATTCAGCTTGGCGATGGCATCCTGCTTATTATCCTCGATGCCGATGAAGCCCTGCTTCATGCCCATGTACTTCATGATGGTCAGCGCACCGTCGATAACATCCTGCGGTGCCTCCAGCATGGTTCTGTGGTCTGAAGTAATAAACGGCTCGCACTCTGCACCATTGACAATCAGCGTGTCAACCTCGTCCAGGTTCTTAGGATTGAACTTGACATGTGCCGGGAAGGAAGCTCCTCCCATTCCGGCAAGGCCGCTGTCTCTGACTGCCTTGATAAAGCTCTTGAAGTCCGTAATTTCCGGCTTTTTGATACCTTCCCAAGGAGTCTGCTTTTTGTCTGTTTCAATAACGACACGTGTGTCGTAGCCTCCATTGGCCGAACGGTACTTATCGATTCCCGTTACGGTTCCGGAGACGCTGGAGTGAATTGGCGCACTTACAAATGCATCTGTATCACCGATCAGCTGCCCGACCTTGACTTCATCGCCCTTCTTTACCAGGGGATCGCAAGGTTTTCCGATGTGCTGGGACAGTGGGATCTTTACCACGTCCGGCACAGGCATGACTTCGGTTTCACATGCTGCCGTGTTCTTATAATGGCCAGCATTAATGCTATGCAAATGCTTTGCATATGAACTCATCTCTCTGAAACCTTCCTTTCTTGAATATATAGAATTATTCCTTTATAACCATACGTCTACAGTATACACCCGAAACTTTCAAATGTCATTCTAAAGAAATACAAAAACCTGTGCTTCAGCATCAAGGCCCTGGATTTCTTCGCCGCGTTTTTTTATTTTTTCAATGGCATCTATGACACTTTCTGTATAGACTTCTCCTGTACAGATCGTTGGAATTCCAGGTGGATACGGGATCAGCGGCGCCGCACAGACTCTCCCCGCGGCCTCATGTATTGGCACTTTTACCCGCCGGCTTCCATGCTCTCTTCTAGACAAACGGAACAAATTGGCGTGTTGTTCTTTTTTGCATACATCATGTGTATGCGCGCCGTATTTATCCAATGTATACGCAGAAACATACTTGTCAGTGATTTCTCTCTGCTTCGAAGAGATATCGTCCAGTGCTTCCAGAAGCGTTGCCTCATCTTCCCATATTGAACCGATTCCGGTCAGACACATCACAAGATCCCCCGAAGCCAGTTCCGGCCAGATATTCCTTCGGATCAGCTCCTCCTGCAGCTGCATTCCGTTCAGGCCCAGCTGCCTCATGCTGATATTCAGCTTGGTCTGGTCCTGCATCGGTTTCTGCATGACTTCAAGTCCTTTAATCCGGGCGGCGTCCTTATAGAATCTGCGGATCTGATCATTCCACTCCCGGATGCATTCCGGTCCGTGTTTTTCCAGAATATCCGCATTGATGTCCATCGAAGCCATCAACAGATAGGACGGGCTGCTGGTCTGTGTCTTCTGCAGCGCCTGCAGCAGGTCGTCCGGGCTGACCCTGTCCCCGCACAGATTAAGAAGTGCAGTCTGTCCGAATGACGCCATGGTCTTATGCAGACTGGAAATCACCAGATCTGCACCCTGCTGCTCCGCACTTTCACAGCGGAAATCCACTTCTTCTCCGCTCTCTTTCAGGGCCTGAAAGAAGGGCAGATGCGCCCCATGTGCCTGGTCGACGATCAGTATCTTCCCATATTCATGGACGACGTCCGCGATTTCACGAATATTGCTCTGAATACCATAATAATTCGGGCTTGTAACCACTACAGCCGCCGCGTCTGGATGATTTTCCAGACCTGCTTTCACTTCTGCAGGCCGGATTCCTCCGGCAATGCCGAAATCCTCTTCAATTTCCGGAAAAATATATACCGGCTCTGCAGCTGCGAGATCCGCTCCATTGAATACGGATTTATGACAGTTCCGGGCGATCAAGATTTCTTCTCCCCGCGGCACCGAAGCCAGAATGGCCGCGATCAGTCCGCAGCTGCTTCCATTCACCAGCGGATACGATGCACGGCTCCCGTACAGCTTTCTGTAACGCTCCGACAGATCCCTTAATACACCGGTCTGCTGATACAGGTCGTCTGCACCAGGAATTTCCGTGATATCCTCATCGATAAAGTTCTGAAGAAAATCCCGGTAACCGAAGCGGTCATACAGCCGTCTTCCCTTATGGCCGGGCATGTGAAAACGCACCGGCCGGCCTTCTGCATGTCTGCACAGATAGTCCTGCAGATGTTCGTTTTTCGGAATATTCATGGCTGCCTCCTTGCGGGTTCCGTTTCCGTGTGTTTTTTGTCCCTGCTAGAACAGCGGCGTAAAAATACGCATGAAGAAGCCGATCATGGCGCCGATGCGGTGCTTTCTCAGGCCGCTCTCTGTAACCAGTGCACTTCTGCGGAATGTATCGATGCAGTCGCGGTAGAGGGTGTCCAGGGACTGTGTGTGATAGAGTATCGTGCTGTTTTCAAAATGCAGGAAAAAGCTGCGGTAGTCCATGTTGATTGTACCTACTGCGCCGAGTTTTCCATCGCAGAGGAAACTCTTCGCGTGGATAAAGCCCGGTGTGTATTTATAGACTTTTACGCCGGCATCAATCAGCGGCCCGACATAGGACAGCGACATAGCATAGACCAGCGGTTTGTCCGGAATTCCCGGAATGACCAGACGAACATCTACGCCGCGTTTGGCCGCGAGTTTCAGCGCCCTTTCCATCTCATTATCCAGAATCAGATAGGGGGTAAAGATGTACACATATTCCTGCGCCTGGTCCAGCATCTCAAAATACACGTTCTCACCGACGTTCTCATCGTCGAGTGGGCTGTCGGAAAACGGCTGCACTTCACCGTCGTTCGTGAATTCTCCCGGATGCCAGGTGTGCGGGCCGTAAGCACGGTAATCCTCATCGGTTCCGCGGAAGGCATGCCACATGTTCAGGAACATGACGGTATAGTTCCAGACTGCCTCTCCTTCAATTCTGGTCCCGCTATCTTTCCAGTGTCCAAAACGCACGATGCGGTTGGCGTATTCATCAGAAATATTGACGCCGCCGCTGTATCCGACGTAACCATCGATCACCATAATTTTCCGGTGGTCTCTGTTATTGTACACCAGAGAAACGAACGGCTTCATGGTATTGAAATCCATCACCTGAATGCCGGCCTCCTGAAGCTGGCGGGAGAAGTGACGCGGGAGCTTGTGCATGGATCCTACATCATCGTAAATAATGCGGATGTCCACCCCCTGCGACGCTTTCTCCTTCAGGATCTGAACGATTTCATCCCAAAGCGTTCCCTTGGAGATAATAAAATATTCGATGAAGATAAAGTGCTCTGCCTTCTTCAGATCTTCCATCATGTCATCGAACAGTTTTTCCCCGACTGGATAATACTTACTCGCCGTGTGGTCCCACAGCGGGTAGGCGCCATGTTCCGCGACATAACGTGCCGTGCTGCGCTCCCGGTTCTCTCCCAGCATGTCCAGCGGTTCAACCTGCAGAAAGTCATTTTTATGCAGGGCTTCCTGTCGGGCCAGACGTTTTCGTATTCCCCGGCTCGGCAGTCTTCCGCCAAAAACAATGAACAAGACCGCACCGACTTCCGGGAACATCGCCATAAACACGATCCAGCCGATTTTATATGCCGGATTTCTGTCCTGCCAGACGATATAGATAACCATCAGAACCGTCAGCGCGCGGAATGATACGTTGACCCAGTGCGCATATGCAGAAAGCCGCAGGATAAGCATGATAAAGTAGGTAAGCTGGATGGCAATGGCCGCCAGCACGATGGTCAGCCTGTTAAAAATCAAACTGAATACTTTACTGAATATCCTGCGGAATGTCTTCAAAATATTACCTCTCTGTATCAATCAGAGACCTTGTTTACTTCTTCGGAACGATTCTGTCCTTTCCTCCAAGGTAAGGTCTCAGAACTTCAGGAATGACAACAGATCCGTCTGCCTGCTGGTAGTTCTCCAGTACAGCTGCTGTTGTTCTTCCTGCTGCCAGTCCGGATCCGTTCAGTGTATGAACGAACTCAGGCTTGCCGCCTTCTTCTCTTCTGAAACGCATATTCATTCTTCTTGCCTGGAAATCGGTCATGTTGGAGCAGGAAGAAATTTCTACGTAACGGTTGTAGCTCGGCATCCATACTTCCAGGTCGTAGGTCATTGCGGAACCGAATCCCAGGTCTCCGGAGCACAGTCTTACTACATGGTAAGGCAGCTTCAGGGCCTGCAGAATCTCTTCTGCGTTGGCGGTCAGCTTTTCCAGCTCATCCCAGGATGTCTCCGGCTTTACGACCTTGACCATCTCGACTTTGTTAAACTGATGCTGACGGATGATTCCGCGGGTATCTCTGCCGGCAGAACCTGCCTCAGCACGGAAGCACGGTGTATATGCCGTGTAATAGAGCGGGAGCTCTGCTTCCGGAATGATCTCGCCGCTTCTCAGGTTGGTCAGAGGAACCTCTGCGGTCGGAATCAGGAAGGAATCTCTCTGCGGAACTGAGAACATATCATCCTCAAACTTCGGAAGCTGGCTGGTTCCGATCATTGCCTGACGTCCTACCAAGAATGGCGGAATGATTTCACGATATCCCTGCTTCTCATGTGTGTCAAGCATGAAGTTGACCAGCGCACGCTCCAGCTTGGCTCCCATATCCTTATATACCGTAAATCTGGCTCCGGAAAGCTTGGATCCGCGGTCAAAGTCCAGGATATCCAGGTCTGTGCCCAGATCCCAATGTGCTTTCGGTTCAAAGTCGAACTTGGTCGGCTCCATGAACTTGCGCATTTCAACGTTTTCTGTATCGTCAGCGCCTGCCGGAACACGCTCGTCCGGAAGGTTCGGAATGGACAGCAGTGCATTTTTCAGCTCTTCCTCGATAGAAGAAACTTCCTTGTCCAGCTCCTTGATGTCGCCGGACAGCTGCTTCATCTCTGCCAGTACTTCTGTCGTATCTTCACCCTTCTTCTTCATGTCCGGGATCTGACGGGATACCGTATTCTGGTGGTTTTTCATTGCCTCAACCTTTGCCAGAACCTCACGGCGCTTCTCATCCAGCTCACGGACATGATCCAGGCCGAAATCACCTTTTCCTCTGAACTCGACACGTTCCTTGACGCCGTCAAAGTTCTCTCTGATTTTTTTAATATCTAACATAGTTCTCTCCATTCCGCCGCTTTAACTGCAGCTTTATATAACAATCCGCATTCTGCGCAAGACGCAGACTACAGAAGGTTTTTCTTATAGTTCTCATACAGCTGGGTCAGTTTTTCCTTCTTTGCCTTGACTTCCAGCTGCAGATCGGAAGCAACATCGTACAGACCATCATCCAGAGCCTGCTTGGTTCTGGACAGGAGCGCCTTGTCGGTGATGGTGTCCTTTGCCAGCTCATGACGAAGCGCGTCGATCTCATTCCAGTTCTTTACATCATAATCCGTGAAATCGTCATAGTTATGCAGACGCTTGCATCCGCGGACATATTCCATGACGGACGGGATCAGTCTGTCGTGAAGCTCGGTCTTCCACTGGGCCAGAATTGCCGCACGGTAGGATCTGATGATCAGATCCGGGAAGATGTCATTATCTTTATAGATGTTCATTTTTTCCGGATACAGATCGAAGGCCTTGAGATTCTGCCATACCGTTGCCGGTGCCTTGCCGAACAGGCGGTTGCGCTCTTCCTCCGTGAAATTCTCGAATACATCCTCTTCACTTCTGTACTCACGGTTCTTCTCCAGATAGAAGTCATCGTCTCCATAGGATTTCGACAAAGATTTCTCCAGCTCATCCGGTGTCTTTTCAAGGTCGAGAGCCGCATGAATTCCGTCGATGCATGCCAGGTAAGAGGCCGCAAGTACCAGATAGGTGTTGCTCTTCGGGTTAGGCGCACGGAGCTCAAAACGTGTAGCCAGAGGTTTCTTTGCGTCGCGGATCAGGCCGACCAGAACCGTTCTGTTTCTGGACGGTTCTTCTACGCTCTTTCCGAGAGAAGTGACGATGCAGACCGGAGCCTCATATCCCGGCTTCAGACGGTTCAGTGCGTCGTTGGATGCACTGATGAATGGATTCAGCACTTCATAATTCTTCAGGATTCCCATAAGTGCTCCGAATCCGATCGGGCTCATGAAGTCCTTCTTCATGTCCGCAGGAGCGAACAGGCTGACCGTCTTTCCGTTCTTCAATGTGGCGGCAAGTCCGATATGGGTGTGTTCGCCGCTTCCGGCAACGCCTTCAAACGGCTTTGCCATGAAGGTTACATCCAGTCCGTGCTGGGTGAAAATGTCGCGGACAACGTATTTAATCTGATTCTCGTTATCTGCTGCCTGAAGGGCATCCGTAAAGCGCCAGTCAATCTCCAGCTGCTCCATAACGTGATCGTAATGACCGGTATTTCCCATCTGCGCCTTTACGCCGCCGACTTCCTTATGTCCCATCTCGATCTTGAATCCATAATGGTCCAGAATGCGGAGCGTCTCTTCCAGAGCGGTGCGGACATCTCCGTAGGTTCTCTTCCAGTACTGCTCTTTCAGCACCTGGGCGGTAAACAGCTGCTCGCGGTCGCCCTTGTCATCCGGAGTCTTTACCCAGAACTCCAGCTCCGTCGCGCTGGTGATCGTCAGATGATCGATGTCATCCGGGCTGTCTACGCCGTCAATATAATGCAGCACATACGGATGTGCCTTGATCTCCTCCATTACCTGCTGCTTGAAATAGCTGACCGCTTTCTTCAGGATGGAGCGGGATCCGCAGTAAAAATCGTCGTTGTGAATCAGGAAGCACGGAATACGCAGTGTTCCTACCGGAAGATCTCCTACGCTGTGGCAGATATTTCTGTAATTATAGTCAACATACCAGTTCACGGATTTATCCGGAATGATGCAGACCTTCGCGTTGCCGAGGTCGGCAATCTCAGGCAGGACAACACTGGATCCGTCTGTCTGCACTCCGTTTTCCAGCATGTCATCCATATCCTTCAGGAAGAGACTCACCGGAATTTTTTCATCCGTGTCATGGCCGCCGATATCAATGCCGACCATGGACACATATTCAACTTCCGGATGTGCCTTCAGAATTTCTGTGACCTTTTCTGTCGTATGCTGATCCGGGGTAATCGTGAACAGCATTTTTTCAGTATCAAACGCAAACATCTGTATTCCTCCAAAGTTCTCTAAGCTGCAGTATGTTACACTTTTTCCTGCTGATCTATATCATCCCGCGGGATATGCTCCTCCCGCGGGTGAACAGCCACCTTTCAAACTATGACTTTAAGTGGTCCAATGCTTCTTTCAAAGCGTCCATCTGTTTTCCGTATCCAGCCCAGTCGCCCTCTTTCAGAGCGCTCTGGCCAGCGTCATAGGCCTTCTGGGCTTCACGGATGTAATCCATCTGCGACTTGCTCTTTTTGCCTTTGCCGCTCTTCACGGTCCTGGATGTATCTGCTCCTCCGTTATCGCCGAACAGTTCTTGCAGCGCATCGCCCAGGGTACTCTCATAAGCGATCTTGTCGCCGTATACGACGATGACTCGCTTTACTTCCGGAATAGCCGAATTGGACGCTTCCAGATATACCGGCTCTACGTAAAGCAGAGAATCCTTGATCGGAATGACGAACAGATTTCCTCTGCTGTACTGTGATCCTGCCGAACTCCACAGGGAGAAATCCTGAGAGATCTCGGTATTCTGGTCAATCTGCGCTTCAACCTGCATCGGTCCGTAGACCGTCTTGCTCTTCGGGAACTCATAGAGAAGCAGCTTTCCATAATCTTTACCGTCATTTCTGGCAATCATCAGTGCCGTCATGTTCTGCTTCGACTTCGGTGTAAACGGAATCGAATTGATGAACTCAGCATCCTTTTCTCCCGGCAGATTGACAATGTAGTAGTTCGGTGTCATCTGCTGCTGCTTGGTTCCGTAAATCTCATCCGCGATGGACCAGCGGTCCTCATCCTGATAGAAAACCCGGACGTTGCTCATATGATAACGACTGTAAATCTTCGCCTGAATCTCAAAGAAGTCATTTGGATAGCGGATGTGCTGTTTCAAAGCCGCCGGCATTTCCGAGAAGTTCCGGAAGAGTGTCGGATAAATCTTCTGGTAGGTCTTGGCAATCGGTTCATTCTGGTCCATGACATAGAATCTTACCGTTCCGTTGTAGGCATCGACAACGACCTTGACAGAGTTGCGGATGTAGTTGCTCGTTCCGGTTGTCCCGTTGTACGGCTCAGAATACGGATAATTGGTGCTCGTCGTGTAGGCATCGATAACCCAGTACAGACGGCCGTTTGCCGTTACTGCGTAAGGATCATTCTCATACTTCAGATACGGCATAATCTTCTTTACGCGGCTTTCCACATTTCTGTAGATAATAATCCTGGACTTGCTGGTCAAGTTTGTCGATACCAGCAGCTTCAGGCTCTTCTCCCGGATGGAAAACATCAGTCTCGCAAACGGATTCAGACGGATTCCCGCTGTTCCCTTATACTTCGTATAGCGGTTCCGTGTGCCGTCCGGGTAATCGAACTCGTCCTCCTTCGTGTTGACCAGAGAGTAATCGTTCGTCATTTCTCCGAAATAGATACGCGGCTGCTTGATGCTGATTCCGGAAACCTTGGATTCCGGCGGAATGTTCTTCACGACGACGTCCGGCTGTCCGCTTGAAGTAACTGCGTTAACCTGAGACATGGTGTATCCATATCCATGCGTGTATTTCAGATGGCGGTTCAGCCAGGTGTCGCTGATCTTGCTCTCATCAATTTCACGGACAGACATGTAGGTCTGGGTCAGTTTATTATTCAGTTTATAACGGTCAACATCCACATCATTAAACGTGTAATACTGACGGATACTCTGTGTCTGGTTGTAGAAGGTCTTCACAGGATCGTAGTCGTTGATTCTGATGTTGGAGATGGTCTGGCTGTTGTTCTTGATATCGTCTGAAGTCAGATTCTCATCCGCAGCGAATTTCTTCACCTGCACATTCTTTAAATCATATGCGTTCTGCGTGTATTTGATGTTCCGCTGCAGATACGGCGTCTCCTTATTCAGTTCGTCCGGAGAAACCACCAGATTCTGCACGATCGCCGCAATTCCTGTTCCCGCAAGCGCCACAATCAGCATGATTACCGGAACAGTCAGCACCTTCTTCATCTGATGCCGGTGAATAAAATGCACGGCCGCAATCGCTCCGATAACAGACAGAGCCATCAGGATGCGGAGCACCCAGAGTCGGATATGGATGTCCGTGAACCCGGCTCCGTAAACAACTCCGGTATGTGAATGCAGCAGATCGAACTGACGCAGGAAGAATGCGATCCCCAGCATCAGGAAGAAAATGACACAGAGAACGGTGAGCTGTCCGGATGCGACAGAAAGCAGACCGGACAGATTTTTCCGGTCCATTCTCTTCGGCTGCGGTCTCTGTCCGCCGTTCATGAAGCCGTTTGCGAACGTATAGAATACGTTTCCGCTGTTCTGCTGCTGTTGAGCCGTGTAGTCACGTTCGAATACTTCCGGACTGTGCACAGAAAGAAGAATGACGTAGTAAATAATACTCATCAGGATGACGAGCAGTATCACCACAATCAGGATTTCATTCAGCTGCTTCAGAAAGTCCAGTTTGAACAGGTAAAACGAAATATCCAGATGGAATACCGGATCTTTCAGCTTTACTTTCGTGGCATGTGAATACTGCAGTGATCCGAACCACAGATGTGTCGCTGTGTAAACGGCAATAATGAGTGAAAAAATCGCTACGACGATTCTGGTATATACACTCAGCCGCTTCTCATCGGTCACTTCATTCGATACAATTTTATTAAAATAGTTCTTTTTCAGTCTGTGCAGATAAAGATCAATCAGAATGACCAGTACGGCAAACAATGGTACTCCAATGATCAGTTCTGTCGAAATTTTCTTCAGAAATACGCTGACATATCCCATTTCCGAGAACCACATCCAGTCTGTAATGAAGTTCACCAGAAGGGACAGCACCGCAATCACTGCGATTACGATCAGCAGAATGACAGCACCTTTACTGCCTCCGCCGCTCGTTCTTTTTGCCTTTTCGACTTTCACAACTCTCTTCCTCTCTGCAAGTACAGCAGCCTGTCCGGCCGCATTATTTCAGCATTTATCCAAAGTGATTGTAAACCAGGTCTGCGATATGCATGAAGACTTTTTCAAGCTGTACGCAGACTGCGCTGTCCGGCGCGACTTTCCTTAAGATCAGGAATCCGGCTTCCACGATAATCAGCAGGATAATGATCGTAATAAAAATTTTCAGGCCGATATGGCGTTTCTTCTTTTTCTGCTTTTTCTTTGCCGCTTCTTCTTCCGGATTAAAGACGTAATTCATTGCCGTTCCGGAAGAAGCCGGTTCTGCAGCGCCGCCGGCATGTTCCGGCTCTGAAGGCTCATCCTGTCCACCATCCTTCTCAGGATTTTCTGCGCTTTCCTGAGCGCTTTCCTGAGCTTTCTGGTCCGGCTTTTCCATCTGACTCTGCTGCTCATTCTGCTCCTGACGGTCCAGAAGATCCTGCACTCTTGCTGCTTTATGACGAAGATCTTCCTCCGGGCGGCTGCCTTCATCTTCCTCTTCAGAGGCATTAGGATCATCTTCCCCATACATCTCACTTGCCGCTTCTGCCGCGCGGGAGGATGCTTCCGTTACGCTCTGTGCCTTCTTTGCAAGCTCTTCCAGCTTATGCAGAGTTTCTTCGGGAGATGCCTCCGGCTCTTCCTTACCGCGCCTCTCTGCCGCGCGTTCTTCCGGCGCTGCGGCTGCAGGAACGGCCGGAGCCTCTTTCCTGATCCGGTCATATTCCTTATTCAGTACCTTCTGGAACTCTTCATTCTTCTGACTGTATGTGTAGAAGGTGTCGATGGCGTCCAGATCACGTTCAACGCGTTCTGATACGGCATCCGTATCATCCTGAGACGGTATCTGCGGCTCCTCCGCCGTCTCGGCAGCATCATGATCCGCTTCGCCGGCAGCATCAGACTTTTCCTGTTCTGCTTTTAAAGCCTCCCGGTCAAACACTCTTGTTTTTTCTTCGTTACTTTCCGGAGCTGCAGAAGTCGTATGCCAGTTAAAATTGACCTCTTCTGTTTTATGCGGATGTCCGGACGGATAATCACTGTTTCCCCAGTCAAAGTCATCGATATGGAAGGCTTCTCGATTCTTGCGGATTTCTTCCTCTCCGGATACTTCTCCGGCATTTCTGCGGTCGTCTGCTTCATGCTCACGGAGTCCCTGTACAGCCGGCTCCGTTTTCTGCATATTCTGCGCAGCCTGTTCGTTCCGTGAATGGTCTGCCGGCTGCTTCCCGGCTGCAGGCGCTGTTTCCGCCTTCTCTTCCCGTTCCACACGAGTTCCGCATTTCGGACAGAAGTTATCCGTATCACGAAGCGGCTGTCCACATTTTCTGCAATATAGTTCTGCCATACTATCCTCCGATTATCTTGTTTCTCTGACGGTTCTCTTCTGCCTCTGCGCCGTAATTCCGGCAGGACAGAATATCGTAAAAAGGCGATGTGCCTTGAAATTATCGAATTTGTTCTCTGAGCTGATCAACCGAATACGTTTTTCCGTTCTTATCAACACCGCAGTCGCGGCTCCGGTAGCGGATATTTCTGGAAGCATGCTCATCAGAATCCACATTCTCAGCTTTCTGAACATCCGGATCCTCAGCACGCTCCTCCTCTGCTTTTTCTTCCGTTTTATCCATCTTCTCCGCAGGGTCCTTTTCTGCAGGCTGCTGCGCAGAACCCGGCTCCGCCTGATCCGGCGGTGCAGAATTCTCCGTTACTCCGCCGTCATCCGCTTCTGTCTCTACTCGTCCGTCAATCCGGACGACAGCAGGCTTTCTGCTCTCATGTTTCTTTGCTGAAGATCCTATGCGGTTATCAATGCGAACCACGGTAAACACCTGTCTTTCTTCCTGTTTTTCTTCAGTTTCCGGAGAACGGTCATGCTGATTTTCCTGATTTCCCGTCACAACGGCATCACGGATTTCTGTGATCGTCCCGTCTATGTGAGACAGAATCAGCTTCTGCTGCCGTCCGCTTCCTGAAAAATGTGCAGCAATGAGCACTGCAAGCACAATAATCAGTACCAGCAGCCCAAACAGTATCAGCAAGTCAGCAAACTGCATGACGGTGATATTCCCAAAAACAGCTCCCATGCGGCGTCTCCTTTCCACAAAAAACAATTCATTTTATTATACAATAAAAGGGCCGCAACGGCAAACGCTGCAGCCCCTTTATGCGGTTCTTCTCCCGGTGTATGCCGCCCGATACAGGCGGCATTATATCCGGTAATTATTCATTGTCTTTATGTGCCGGAATCAGCGGCTTTACCAGCTTATACAGCTGTGCGGCAAGCCTGTTCTCCGGACTCGGAAATTCTTTCATCAGAGCGTTATTTACATCCTGCTTGCTTTCATTATCCCAGAGGATGTCCGCAACCCTTTTTGCATCATGATGATCTGGAACAACTTCCTTCACCAGAGAAAGAAGCGTATCCTTTTTCTTCTGTTTCTGTGACTTCGGCAGACGCTTCTTTGCTCTCTGTTTCTGCGGTTTTTTCTGCTTCTGTTTTGGTTTTTCTTCCTCTTCCGTTTCCTGCAGCTCTGTGAATTCCTCTTCGAACACATCCGGGAACGCTTCCGGCTCTGTCCGCTGCTGCTTTTTCTTCGACTTCGGTGCGGCTTTCTTTTTCGGGCAGCCTTCACCCAGACTTTCAATGCGCTTCACGCAGACATTCTTTTCCTGCCAGTAGCGGCAGACACTCTGATATCCCTTATCATAGCTGACGATATAGAACTCGTCTCCCACACCGCTTCCGACCAGCGCGCCGAGTTCCGTCGCCAGCTGGAAGTCCAGGTCATTCTTATGTCCGACCTGCACTTCCTTGAAGCTGAACTCCGCGCGGCTGTTGTTAATCTGCAGATGCATCGGAATCGTCATCGTCTGCGCATATTCACTGTAGAAGACGATAACCTTGTCCTCTTCAGAAAGGCGCTCGATTCCCTTCAGTGCATCCTGCTTGATGTTTTCATAATCAATGAAGAAATATTTCATTCACTCCACTCCTGTTCTTCCTGCCAGGAAATCCGGCTGAAACCGCGGAAGGAGGGGGTTCCGCCGTTTCCGTTTCCTTTAATTATCCTGCCAGGTTCTGATGTACTTACACAGCTTTTTGACATCCTTGAAACGATTGCTGCTGTGCATAACGACAGTGACATACTTCACGCCCTTATACTCGTAAATACCCGAATAGCACTGGCCGGCAAGCGTTGTCGTTCCTGTCTTTCCGCCCAGGCATCCCTTGTAATTCTCCAGCAGCAGGTCATTGGTTGTGTATAATACGTTGTAACGTTTCTTATGGTTCCGTGCACGGAACTTCACCGATTTTTCCATGGTGATTTTCCGGAATTCCTTGAGCTTGTAGGCTCTCGCATTGATCGTCGCCAGATCCCTTGCAGAAGAATAATGACCGGCTGTATCCATGCCGTGCGGATTCTCAAAATGCGTGTTTTTCAGCCCCAGCTTCTTTACTTCCGCATTCATCATCGCAACGAATTTCTTCTCGCTTCCGGCTGTCGTCTCTGCAACCGCCTCCGCGCTGTCGTTGGAAGACGCAATCAGCATGGCACGCCAGAGGTCGTAGAGGCGGAACTTGTCTCCGACTTTTTTATACAGATTGCCATCCGGTGTATGCTTCACATTTTTCGTGACCACTGCTGTGGCATCCGGATCTGCATGCGTCATGGTGATAATCGCCGTCATCATCTTGGTGGTGCTGGCGTTCGGCAGACGCTTGTTCATGTTATAGTCATACAAGACAGCGCCGGTTTTCAGGTTGACAATTACCGCAGACTTACAGTGAATTCCGGCCGCCCCGCGATTCATCTGCGTAACCGTAATCTTCTTCGCATACGTTCTTCCGCCATGCCCTGCAGGAATATAGATTCTCCATTTGGTATAGGTCTTTTTCTGCCAGGAAGACGGGAAGGTTACCGATACTTTTCCAAAGTCGCCGGATGCAGCGCGGTACTTCTCCGCAGTCACCCATTTTTTATCCGCCGAATGATAAGTCTGCAGCAGAACCCTGCGGTTTTTCGCAGGAGAAATTCGGAACGTAGTTTTCAGTGTCGATCCGGCCGCCGGATTCAGCTGCGATTTCAGGCCGCTGACCCTGGTCTCCACCGACCCGATTCCGTGACCCGACTGCGCGAGCGCCATCCCCAGCACAATGGCCAGTACGATCAGCGCCGCAATAAATACGCCCATTCTCTTCCTGTTTACCACTTTGTATTTTCTGCTTCTCATAGTAAAAGTCTTTCCCTGCTCTGCTTAACTGTATCCGCAGAGCTTTCCTTTCTTGCCGATTTCTGCAGCAGTTTCCTGATCATTGCTTCTTTTGTCACCCAACACCGTATCTTTACGAGACAAAGAACAAGGCGCAGAAAAAAACAGATGTGTGCTCTGCCTCTCACCGGACGCCCCGCGCCCCGCATGCCGGCAGGCACTTCACATCTGTCCTTCCTGTTTCTGTTTGACTGTCCTCTATTTAGACGGTATGCTGAAGGTCTTTCCTGTCATCAGCTTCTGCACCTGATCCGGATCCATGTACTTGGCCAGCAGACGGAATCCGATTTCTCCGGTGCAGTGGCCAGTCCAAACTCTCTGAACTCCATGATCCTTCAGGAAGAATGCGAGTCTCTGGATCTTCTGCTCCGGAACCGTGCAGATCTCCGCATCTCCGTGCATGCCCATCATATGCAGGCCGCCGATGAATGCACAGATTGGCGCGTGATGGAAATTCTCATCCACTTCCTTGATGATGTGGTCCATTCCGGCGTGGGAACAGCTGCTGACAACGACCAGCCCCGGATCCGCATCAAACACGATGCTCATCTCATGGGAGAAATCATCCGGGACGTATTCTTCGCCCTGCTTCTTATACATGTCTGCCTTTTCACCGATCTTTTCCAGACCCGGTGTTGTATGCGGCACCAGATAAACGCCATCCGCAATGCTGCAGACACGGTTCACCATTCGGATCCGGCGTGACTGCTCACTGGTCAGTCCCTCCGGGATACCGATGTATTTCTGCGTTCCGTCCTTCTGCTGCAGATAATGTCCCTCAGGCGCGGTGTCCATCATGTACACCGGTGCCGATTCATTCTTCTGCAGAAATGCCGGCAGTCCTCCCGCGTGATCGTAATGTCCGTGTGATAAAATGCAGATATCCGTTTTCGTGATATCCACACCCAGAGCCTGCGCATTTTGTAAAAACGCATCGCTCGACCCGGTATCGACCAGATAATTCTTATCTCCATATTCAATAAAGAGACTCAGTCCGTGTTCGTTGACGAGCTCCGAACCCTGAGGCCTGCTGTTTTCTGTCAGAACTGTAATTTTCATACTCAACCCCTCCTCGCAGTTGGAACGGAACGTTGCAAGGCCAGAAAAACATTCCCTGCACAAAACCACATTCTACTATACCACATTGTCATGAAGTTTTTGTGGTTTCTCTTTCTTAATCTTGCTTAAATTTCCATTTTCGTCGATTTGACGTATACTATAGGCACATTAATAAGCATATACTGACCAGAAACAGGGGGAAATCATGTCCAGAACCGTAGAAGCCGAACTTACCACACTCTGCTATATCGAGCAGGATAATCAGTATCTGATGATGCACCGCGTCAAGAAAGCCCATGATATCAATGAAGGAAAATGGATCGGCGTCGGCGGACACTTTATCCAGAACGAGAGTCCTGAAGACTGTCTGCTCCGGGAAACCCGCGAGGAAACCGGTCTGACTCTGACCTCATGGAAACTCCGGGGAGTGATTACTTTTCTTTACGCAGACGACGCAGCCGAATACATGTTTCTGTATACCGCAGACGGCTTTACCGGAAGGCTCACGGACTGTAATGAAGGCGTCCTGAAATGGATTCCGAAAGACCAGATCGGCAGCCTGAATCTCTGGGACGGCGACCGCATATTTCTGCGCCTTCTCATGGACGATGCACCCTGCTTCTCCCTGAAACTTCAGTACGACACAGACGATAATCTCCAGCAGGCCGTCTTAAACGGATCTCCCCTTGCGATTTAGTTTTTGCCGGCAAAATTCTCCCGGCAAGGAGACTCGCTGGCTGTGACGCGGCCCGCGCGATTCCAGTCCAGGTGATTATAGGTCCGGCGGAACATCCCCCACGCAAAGAATGCCGTGACTACTTCTGCGATCCAGAAAGCATTCCAGACTCCGGCAGCGCCGAGAAGGCGGCACAGGACCGCCGCGCAGGGCAGGATGACGGCGAAATAACGCAGGAAGGAAACAGAAAACGACTCCGCGCCTTTTCCCAGCGCCTCCAGACATCCTGATGCGACGACAGAAACCGACGATGGCAGAAATCCGATGCAGATGATCCTCAATGCTTCTTTACCAATGGATTTCGCTTCCGCTCCTGCAGAAAACAGGCCCATCAGCTGACTCGGGAAAATGAGACAGACCGCGGTTCCAAAGGCCATAATGATCAGTGTCAGTTTCAGCGCGCACTGGTAAATCTCCCAGACCCGCTTCTTTTCCCCGGCTCCGTAATTGTAGGCCATCACTGGCCGCAGGCCCTGGATCAACCCGCTTGATGCCATATAGAGAAAATTCTGAAGTTTATAATATATTCCGAGCACGAAAATATAGATGGAGGAAAATGATGCCAGAACCGCGTTCAGTCCCGTGAGCATAAACGACGGAAGCAGCATGTTCAGTGACGCTGCTGTCCCGACCGAGTACATGGATCTTGCCCGCTCTTTAGAAAAATGAATCGGGAACATGTGCACGCGGATCGGGAATTTTTTTCTCTTATAGACAATCAGATAATAGACCATGGAGAAAGTCTGACTGAGCCCGGTCGCCAGAGCCGCCCCGGAAATTTCCATTCTCGGGAAGGGTCCGATGCCAAATATCATCAGGGGATCCAGGATGATATTTAAAATTGCACCATAGAGCATTGCTGCCATGGAGGTCAGCATCCAGCCCGCAGACTGAAAAATTTTCTGCCAGGCCACCTGCACCGTTTCTGCGGCAGAAAATAAAAAAACAATCCCCGCATACTTCATTCCATAGTCCAGAATCGCTTTCCCCGGATGATACATCATAAGGAAGGGCCGGGATGCCAGAAGACCGGCTGCCGTAATCAGAATCCCGTGCAGAATGCTGAACCAGAGTCCTTCCGAACACGCCCTTCCCGCCTGTTCCGGCTCGTCCCCGCCCAGAAGTCTCGCACAGACCGCATTAATGCCGACGCCAAAACCGACCGCCACGGAAAACATGACATTCTGCAGGGGAAAAATCAGAGACAGCGCCGTCATGGCATCCTGGCTGATCATCGACACAAACATGCTGTCCACAATATTATAAAGTGAGTTCGCGATCATGGAAATCGTCATCGGAATGCCCATAGAAATAAGCAGACCCATGACCGGCCTTTTTCTCATTTCCTGCTGTTCCATGATCCTCACCTCCTGTCCTTCTATTATACCGAATATTTCGGATTATTGCAGAGAAAAGAAGCACAAAAAAGAGGCCCCGCCTCAAGTTAATTTTCTTAACTCTCTGGCGGCAGCCTCCGGATATCCGAATTACCTGTGGGATTAAGAAAGTGCAGCTGTGATCAGTGCCATTCTGTAAACCTCATCTGCGTCGCATCCACGGCTCAGGTCATTGATCGGAGCATTCAGACCCTGCAGAATCGGGCCGTATGCAGCGAATCCGCCCAGGCGCTGTGCGATCTTGTAGCCGATGTTTCCAGCTTCAATGTTCGGGAAGATGAAGGTGTTCGCATGGCCTGCAACCTTGGATCCCTTAGCCTTGGTCTCAGCAACAACCGGAGAAACAGCAGCATCGAACTGGAGCTCGCCGTCGATGTCCAGTTCCGGAGCCATCTTCTGTGCCTCGATTGTAGCATCGTGGGACAGCTTTACTGTGCCGCCCTTGCCGGATCCCTTTGTGGAGAAGCTCAGTACAGCAACCTTAGGATCGATGCCGAATACCTTGGCTGTCTTAGCTGTTCCTACAGCAACCTCAGCCAGCTTCTGAGCAGCTGTTCTGGTTACATTGCCCTGCTTGTCAACGGAGTCCTGATAATCAATGTTGATTGCGCAGTCGCCCATTGCCAGCTTCTCGCCTGTCTCTTCCTTTACAAGAATAAAGCAGGAGCTTACCAGATGTGCTTCCGGAGTAGTCTTGATCAGCTGCAGAGCCGGTCTTACTGTGTCTGCTGTGGAGTATGTAGCTCCTCCGAGCAGGCAGTCAGCCTTACCCATCTTAACGAGCATTGTTCCGAAGTAGTTGCCGTGGGACAGAGCCTCACGAACCTGCTCCTCTGTCATCTTGCCCTTTCTGAGCTTAACCATCTCAGCAACCATCTCATCCATGCCGTCATACTTTGCCGGATCGATGATCTCGCACTTGCTCAGATCATAGCCGCCCTTCTTGGCACCCTCATCGAACTCTTCCTGTGTTCCGATCAGGATGACCTTCAGAGTATCATCAGCAGTCAGCTTCTGAGCCGCATCCATGATACGCGGATCCGGTCCGTCCGGCAGTACGATTGTACGATTATCCTTCTGTAATTTTTCTTTCAGATCTGTAAAAATTGACACCTTTAATCCCTCCAGTTAGAATAGATACTAAATATCATACGTAGCTATATTACCATAATTTGTCTGTGTATTCAATTACAGCAGACTTGTTAAATAATAGATTAGTGTGTCTTCCGGCAGCCGGGATTTCCCGGAGGGAAAGGACATTTCCGGGGCAGGCAGGCCCCTTGCCCCTTTCGATTTTGTCCCCAGATATATTCCGGAAGTTTCACAGGACAAAGGAAAGCTGCCATGGAAAATAACCGTCACAGGCGTCCCGCCACAAAAAATTATCAGTATTTCTCCCACCGGGAATGTGAATTCTTTCCCTGCCACCCGGGCGCAGACCCGGAGAATTTCAACTGCCTCTTCTGCTGGTGCCCGCTTTATACGCTGGGAGCCCGCTGCGGCGGAAATTTCCGCTATAACGAGCGCGGCATCAAGGACTGCACGAACTGCCTGTTCCCGCATCTCCGCGAGAACTACTCTGAGATTACCGCCCGCTGGCAGGACATCGCCGAAGCCATGAAAAAACAGCGGTGAACTTAAAACACCGCTGTAAACAGAATGATGATCAATGGCAGCAGGATCAGCAGTCCCGCAAGATGGAAAAAGATCCTGGCCGCTGTAACGACGACGCATGCGATCAGCCAGATAATGCCAACCACAATCAGAAGCGCCAGAAATCCGGTCAATAAGGTCATTCCTAAAATCATCGCGTTCATCCTCTCTCTGCTTCCGGGTTCTTCAGAAATCATTTCATTCCTTCCGCACGCCGGAAACGCATCTCGATTTAAGTTTACCCCTATCTTACCACAATTCCCCTGCCGATAACCTTACACTGCCATAAGCTTAAGAAAAGCTTCATATTACCGGAGTCCCAGCTTTCCGCAGTATTCCCTGACACTTCCGATATAGTAGAGGGAACCAAAGGAACAGATCACTTCATCCGCATAGTCCGATACGCAGAGGTCCACCGCCTTTTCCGGCCTTCCGCAGTCGATGGTCTCCACTCCGCTCCGCTTCAGGAACTCAGCCAGATCTGAAGAAGCCAGCGCCCGGTCACAGTTCGGCGTTACAGTCAGGAAACGCTCTGCAATCGGCGTAATAATCTCATACATCTGTGAATAATCCTTATCCGCCAGCACGCCGGTGATAAAGGTGAATTTCCTGCCCGGGAACAGATTTTCCAGACTCTCTCTGAGGGACTGCACGCCGTCCGGATTATGCGCGCCGTCGATAATGATCGCCGGATGATGGCTGACCAGTTCAAATCTGCCCTTCCAGCGGGTTTTCCGGAAGCCTTCTTTCAGCGCCTCTTCAGAGATCTTCCAGCCATGCTTCTGCAGGGCCCGCACCGCCGCCAGCGCCGTCAGCGAATTACTCATCTGATACACACCCAGCAGTCCGATAGTAAGCTCCTCTCCGTCCGGCAGAACATAGGTCTGACCATCCAGATCCGCCTGCTTCAGCAGCGGGGACAAAGGCTGACCGAGCAAGGACTTCATCTCGTCGGTTTCGGCCTGTACTTCTGCCCGATCCTCAGCTTCTTGTTTCTGCACGGCAGACGAACCCTCTCTGAGCAGGCACTCCGGGTCCCGGTCGATAAACTGAATTTCCGTATGATGCTCCTCTGCAGCCTGCTCCAGCACCTTCCGCGCTTCCTCCGCCTGCGGGGCGGAAACCACCGGAACCCCGTCCAGGATGATTCCGGCCTTTTCATGAGCGATTTCCGCCAGAGTATTTCCCAGGAACTGCATATGATCATAACCGAGTTTGGTAATGACGGATACCGCCTTATCCTCCGGGTGGATAATATTAGTGGCATCCAGGCGTCCGCCCATGCCGACTTCCAGAACTACAGCATCACAGTTCTGCTCCCGGAAATACAGGAAAGCAACAGCCGTAACCATCTCAAAAACAGTCGGCTCTGCCCAGCCGTCCGCGGCCATTTCTTCTGACTTTTCTCTTACCTTTTCCGTCAGCCGCGCCACGTCGCTTTCCGCGATTTCTTCTCCGCAGACACGGATTCTTTCTGTAAAGTGCTCCAGATAGGGAGACGTATACAGACCGGTCCGGTAACCGGCGCTGCGCAGCACCTGCTCGATAAAGGCTGCCGTAGAACCTTTTCCGTTGGTTCCTGCGATGTGAACATATTTCAGGCCGTCCTGCGGGTTACCCAGCCGGCGCATCAGCTCCGTCACCGGCTTCAGGCCCGGGCGTGTCTGGGAATACTTCGGCGCATTCAGCCAGGTCAGGGCCTCCTCATAAGTCATGTTTTTATTATCTTCCAGCAAATCGTCCCTCCAGTCTGGTCAGAATTCCGACGCGGTCAACGACCTTCAGCAGTGCAAACAGCAGCGCGGTCTGGATCGGCCACATAATCGCTTCTTTGACGATTCTGACCGGAAGCAGGACCTTGAATGCCTGTCCGTACAGAATCGCCAGCCAGAGCGTGTTCAGAAGCACATTGACCAGAATGGTATTAACAAGCAGGGTAATTGCAGTTCTCTTGACGGACAGCGGACGCTTATACAGTCCCAGCCCGACGATCAGGCCGGTTGCTGCGGCAGAAATCGTGAATCCCGGGAAAAACGGCCCTGTCGGCTTGATCATGTAGTTCAGGATATCCATGACCGCTCCCATGATCGGCGCTGCCACCGGTCCAAACAGGAAGGCCGCCGCATCCTGCGGAACGAACGCAAAGGTGATTTTCAGGAAATTCCCGATCTGGAAAGAGAAATAGCCGAGAATAACAGAGAGCGCGCCCAGCATGGCAATTGCGGTAAGCGCCTGGGTGTTTTTCAGCATTTTCGCTGATGATTTGAAACGTGTGCCTGTGTCTTTCATTTCTACCTCCGAAAAATTCTTTTAAAAGAACGCACATCCGGAAGCTGCGTCGCACGGACAGAAAAAGGGACCCTGTTTACGCAGGATCCCTGATCTTTCACAATGTTGCAGCGGGATGCGGCATGCATATCGCAAGCTCTGCTTTTCGCCCGGATGACAACTCCCCGTCCATCCGATACTTAACGCATACATGCCTACTCGTAAACGTATACGCACATGCTACTACGTTTCTTCTGTTTTGTATACCATGTATTGTAAATATTTTTGTTTATTTCGCTACACATACAAAACATTTATTGTAAATCTTCCACAATATTATTTCTCGTAATAGATGTATTTCTCAGCAGAACCACTTAGAACAGGCCGCTGATCTTTCCTGTGCTGTCCACATCGATCTTCTCGGCAGCCGGATGTTTCGGGAGTCCAGGCATGGTCATGATGTTTCCGGAAAGAGCTACCAGGAAGCCCGCACCTGCGCTGACCTTGATGTCGCGGATGGTGATGCGGAATCCTTCCGGGGCGCCCAGGAGCTTGGCATTATCAGAGAAGGAATACTGGGTTTTCGCAACGCAGATCGGCAGCTTGTCAAATCCCAGTGCGGTCAGCCTCTTGATTTCTTTCTTTGCCTTCGGCGCAAAATCTACGCCGTCTGCATGATAAATTCTGCGGGCAATCTGCTCCATTTTCTCCTCAATCGTTCCGTCCAGAGAATAAGCGAAGTCAAAATCATTCGGCTGGTCACAGAGACGGACGACTTCTTTCGCGAGTTCTTCTCCGCCTTCTCCGCCCTTGGCCCAGACTTCAGACAGCGCAACGTTGACGCCCATTTCTTTACATTTATCCTCAACCAGTTTCAGCTCCGCCTCGGTATCCGTCGGGAAGGCATTGATGGCAACGACCGTAGGAAGTCCGTAAACATTCTTCATATTATCCAGGTGACGCAGCAGGTTCGGCAGACCCTTTTCCAGAGCGTCCAGGTTTTCCTCGTTCAGCTGGTCCTTCGGAACGCCGCCATGGAACTTCAGCGCACGGACCGTTGCAACCAGAACGACTGCACTCGGCTTCAGGCCGGCCATTCTGCACTTGATATCGAAGAACTTCTCTGCGCCCAGATCCGCAGCGAATCCTGCTTCAGTAATGGCGTAATCACCGAATTTCAGTGCCATTCTGGTAGCCATGACGGAATTGCATCCATGAGCGATGTTCGCAAACGGACCGCCGTGGATGAATACCGGATTGTGCTCCAGAGTCTGTACCAGATTCGGCTTCAGCGCATCCTTCAGCAGGGCGGCCATAGCGCCCTGTGCCTTCAGATCAGCGGCTGTTACCGGCTTATCGTCATAGGTATATCCGATGACGATGCGTGCCAGGCGGGCTTTCAGATCATCGAGATCTGTCGCCAGGCAGAGAACTGCCATAATTTCACTGGCAACCGTGATATCAAATCCGTCTTCACGCGGAACTCCCTGCATTCTGCCGCCGAGTCCGTCGACAATATTACGCAGCTGACGGTCATTCATGTCCACGCAGCGTTTCCAGGTAATCTTCTTTACGTCGATGCCAAGCTCATTTCCCTGCTGGATGTGGTTGTCGATCATCGCTGCCAGCAGATTGTTCGCAGCTCCGATGGCGTGCATATCACCCGTGAAATGAAGGTTGATGTCTTCCATCGGTACGACCTGCGCGTATCCGCCGCCTGCAGCTCCGCCCTTAATTCCGAATACCGGTCCCATGGACGGCTCTCTCAATGCAGCAACCGCCTTCTTTCCAATCCGGTTCATCGCGTCGGCCAGTCCGACGGAAGTGGTTGTCTTTCCTTCTCCTGCCGGTGTCGGTGTAATTGCGGTTACCAGAACCAGCTTTCCGTCCGGCTCTCCGGCCTTTTTCTTCAACAGATTGTAATCAATTTTGGCCTTATACTTACCGTAGTTTTCAATGTAGTCTTCCTCAATTCCAAGACGCTTCGCAACATCCTGAATCGGCTCCATCTCGCACTCCTGCGCGATTTCGATATCTGATTTAACACTCATTCCTAAACTCCTGTTCTGACCCCGGGACCTGTGTTCCTCTCATTCCGGCAGCTGCACAGACAGAATATAATCAGCAGGGCCGTTCATTTCCTGCACGTGACTGCCTGATCCTTTCCGGTCAATCCATCTTCTTCAACTCCAATAACCCTGAGTCCGTCTAACGCTTTGAATCCATGAACCCAATGATCTGATTTTCCACACCACTCCGGATATCCTTGTAATTGTGGATCTCGTGGCGGTATCCTTCATACAGTTTCATCTCTACGTCCTGATGTCCAGTTTCCTTCAGCGCGTCATAGATCTGCTTTACACCCTTTCCGTACATGCCTACCGGATCCTGGTCTCCACTGATCATATTAATCGGAAGATCAGTCGGTACTTTTTCTGCCCAGGATGTTCCCTTCAGATTCTGAAGCATCTCAACAAAATAGTACATCGCACGATTGGTCGTCGGACGGGTAAATGCGTCAAACGGATCGTTTGCGTGGTCGTACTGAACGTACGGATCATCGCAGATCCATTCGTTGCCAATTTTCACCTCTCCGCAGCGCTCATTCATCCAGCCCATGAGATTTCCTGCAGCTTCCGGATCGCTCTCTTCGCCTTTTCCGCTGTCAATCAGCGCTTTCAGCATCTTTTCCGCTTCATCCGAGCCCGGAAAATCACCGGCCGTTCCGCAGAGCGTTACAGCTTTCAGCTCGTCTGCATACTTGGTAATGTAATCTTTGACGATAAAAGACCCCATGCTGTGGCCGAACAGGAAATACGGAAGATCCGGATATTTCTCTTTCACGATTCCGGTCAGCGTATGCTCATCCTCCATCATGGTGTGCCAGCCCTGATCGCCCCAGTCGCCCCAGCTGTTATTCTCAAGCGCCGTCTTTCCATGGCCGACATGGTCATCACAGGCGACGATATAGCCGGCATCGACGAATGCGGAGATCATATGCAGATATCTTCTCGCGTGTTCGCCGAATCCGTGGATCAGCTGTACGACACCCTTGTATTCAGCCGCCGGAACGTAGATCCAGCCATAAACAGTATCTCTTTTATTATACGACTTAAAACTTACCTCATGCAGCATTGCCGTATTCCTCCTCTCCTGAATAAAAATCAGCGAATTCATCTGAACATTCACAGTATATCATGAATCAGCGGCGATACACCGGAATGCAGGCATATTTCTATGATTATATTCTGTCGCTGCGCAGAATTGCATTATTCTTCGTTTCATTACCAGCTTCCATTCTGTTATTATTCAAAAAGTTAATGTATCAAAATAGCGCAGCGGCGGGCTTAACCCACAGCTGCGCCAGCGCAGTATGAAAAGATCGTATCCTCAGATACTTTCCCTTCTGAATCTGCCTCTCTCACGGGAGGTAGTATCATGGCCTTGTTTCAGTTATTACAGCGACTGGAGTTTTTCAGCAGCTTCAATCAGAGCTGCCGCTGCCTTCTGATCCTCTTCCTCACCACATCCGATATGTCTGGACAGATCTGCCAGTTTCGCAAGTGCGTCCCCAGTCAGATTCTTTTCACTTTCCGCAGGGAATAATCCCGCTTCCGGATCCAGCGTATCTGCTGCGTTCGACAGAGCCATTCCGGCAAGTGCCGCTGCATTAGCCATATTTTCCCTAGCTTTCATACACGGCGGATCAGCGAGTGCAGCCGGAAGATTTTCAAATACATCTTTCACTGCATCTCTGGCAAACCCGACGATATAATCGGTCGCATGCGGATCAATGTGCGCACGCACTGCCTGTGCAAGCACAGTCAGACCAGCTTCCTTCACCAGTTCGCGAGGGGCTCCCTGGGAGAAATCACTGTCGATGACAGCCATTTCCGGAAGCATGTTAAAGCTTGCGATTACACGTTTCTTTCCGCTGCTGTCATTGATCAGAGCAAACGGTGAACACTCTGCACCTGTTCCGGCAGTTGTCGAAATCAGGAAGAGCTTTGCCTTTTCACCCATTTCCGGGAAACCGGCATCCGTTGTCTTACTGAAACGGTCTGCAAGATCTGAAAGATCAGCATCCGGATGCTCATACAGCACCCACATTGCCTTCGCCAGATTCATGACAGAACCGCCACCGATACCAAGAATGGCATCCGGTTCAAATTCCAGCATCTTCGGAAGTCCGCTGCCGGCTGTGGCCATGTCAGGCTCTCCATCGCCGTAGAAAAACTCGGCAATCTGAAGTCCGCCTTTCTTCAGCCACTCCTCAACAGGACGGATCATTCCGCTCTTAAACAGGTTTGCGTCCGTGATAATGAAAGCTCTCTTTAACCCATATACTTCACTGAGTTCACGCACAGCGACCGGCATGCATCCTCGTTTGAAATATACTTTTTTCGGTAATTTGAGCCAGTTCATATTCCATCTCCTTACAACGTGTCAGATTCAAGCAGCCGATGAACCAGGGCGCCGCGCCTTCCGGCGCGGCATCCCTTCCGGTCCATCTTTCCGGATTCCATAGGACAGAACCTTCAGGTTTATTTGAATCCTCCAACCTTGTCCAGGCCGATTTCTGCAGCAAGTCCATTCGGGTAAGCTGCGTGAGTATCTGCCGGGTTGTCGACTGGAACGGACAGAACGTCTCCGTAACGCTCTACGAATCCCTCATCACCGTAGAATGCTCTCAGATAGCACTGCTTCAGCTCTTCAATTGTCGGATATACCGGGTTGCAGCCTGTGCATGCATCGTGGAATGCCCACTCGGACATGCTGTCAACTACATCCAGGAATTCCTGCTCGATCTGGTCTGCAGTCTTGTCCGGATGGTTCTGAACGAGGTACTCCCAGATTGTTTCAGGAATATCGATTTCCTTCTTCAGATCTGCGCAGGCCTTGACCCAGTTGTTGAATGTCTCTTCGTCATCCTTGCCCTTTACGCCGATCAGCTCACCGAGTTCAACGTATCTCTCGAATGCATGAGGATACTTGTACTGGGAGAATGTACCCATGTGATATGGATGCTTCTGCGCGTTGAACTTGCAGACATATGGGAAGAGCAGTGCGTTTGCAGTTCCGTGTGGAATATGGAACCATCCGCCGATCTTATGAGACAGGGAGTGGTTGATTCCCAGGAATGCGTTTGCAAATGCGATTCCTGCAAGTGCGGATGCATCGATCATCTTCTCGCGGGCTTCCGGATCCGGATCTGCTCCCTTGAAGGAGGATCTGTAGGATCTGCCCAGATATTTGAATACGTTCTCTACAGCTGTCTTAGCAAATCCGTCTGTGTAGTCTGTTGCGTAGATGGATACATAAGCCTCAACTGCGTGAGTCAGTACATCGTATCCGGATGCCTGGGTAGCTCTCGGCGGCAGCTTCATTGTGTTGTCACAGTCTACGATAGCCATCAGCGGCATCATTTCATATCCGATCAGAGGCCACTTCATTCCGGTGTTCGCATCGGAAATGATGGTGAACGGTGTCATTTCGGATCCTGTTCCTGCGGTTGTCGGGATGCAGACTAACTGAGCCTTGGATCCCATCTGCGGGAAGAAACGAACTCTCTTACGGATATCGATGAAGTTCGTAGCCATCTTCAGGAATTCCTCATCTGGATGCTCGTACATAATCCACATGATCTTCGCCGTATCCAGAGCGGATCCTCCGCCGATAGCGATGATTACATCTGGCTCGAATTCGTGCATCTTCGGCAGACCCTTCATAGCATCCTGAATCTGCGGGTCAACACGAATGTCGAAGAACTCTGCTACATCGAGGCCTTCCTTCTTCAGCTGATCGATGATGGCATCGCATGCGCCGATCTTGAACAGGTTCGCATCGGTTACGATGAATGCTCTCTTATAGTGGTAAACTTCACTCAGTTCTCTCAGAGCAACTGGTGTGCAGCCTCTCTTGAAGTAAACTTTCTTAGGCAGCTGCAGCCACAGCATGTTTTCTTTTCTTGTTGTAACGGTCTTGATATTCAGCAGCTGCTCGAACTGAGTATTTCCTGCATATGCGGAATTTCCCCAGGATCCAGGTCCCAGTGTGAGTGATGGCGGAATATCGAAGTTGTACAGATCTCCGATGCCTCCGAAGGATGTCGGCTGGTTGATGATGATTCTTGCAGCCTTCATTCTCTCAGCAAACTTATCGATCTTATCCTGCTGTTCCTGGTTTACATACATAGCAGCGGAATGTCCTGCTCCGCCTTCCAGAACCAGCTTATAGCAGATATCAAATGCTTCATCAAGTGTGTCTGCCTTGAACATACCGAGCAGAGTAGTCAGTTTCTCGCATGCCCATGGGTTGTCATGAGATGTATCGTCTGTCTCACGAACCAGAACCTTCGTGTCTGCAGGAACTTCGAATCCGGCCATCTCAGCCAGATGAACTGCGGTCTGTCCTACTGCCGGCGGATTAACTCCGTGTGTCTTGAAGTTGAAGAATACCTTTGCAACTGCGTCTGCTTCTTCATCATTCAGGAAGTAGCAGCGAGCTCTCTTCAGCAGGTCTTTAACTTCGTCATATACGCTGGACAGAACGGTAATGTGCTGCTCAGCTGCGCAGATCATACCATTATCGAATGTCTTGGAATGGATGATGGACTCAACAGCCATTCTGAGATCAGCAGAATCATCGATAACGACGTTGCAGTTTCCAGGTCCTACACCAAGTGCCGGTGTTCCGGAGGAGTAAGCTGCGTGAACCATTCCTGCTCCGCCGGTAGCGATAACCAGGTCTGCTTCCTTCATCAGCATATCCGAGATATCCAGGGAAGGTGTCTTAATCCAGCTGATTGCATTAGGCGGCATGCCAGCTTCGATCGCTGCATCACGCATAATCTCTGCAGCACGGATTGTGCACTGTTTAGCCCTTGGATGCGGTGAGATGATGATCGCATTTCTTGTCTTCAGGCACATCATGATCTTGTAGATACAAGTTGATGTCGGGTTAGTCGTCGGAACGATCGCTGCTACAACTCCCTTAGGAGATGCGATTCTCTTGGTTCCGAATGCCTTGTTCTCTTCAATGATGTCGCAGGACTTCTTCAGTCTCATGTAGTTCCACATATGCTCAGATGCATACTGGTTCTTGATAACCTTATCTACTACAACACCATATCCGGTTTCCTCATGTGCCATCTTGGCCAGAGGAATTGCCATGTTGCTTGCTGCCATAGCTGCAGCCTCACAGATCTTGTCAACCTGCTCCTGGGTGAATGTCGCAAACTCATTCTCCGCCTCGCGGATCAACGGTAAGCTCTGCTCAAAGCTTTCAACAGAATCAATCAATAACGCTTTTGCCATAATTTGCCTCCTGTGCATATTTATGCAGAAGATAATCAATATTCACTTAAAAGACATTCCGCGCGGTTCAACGTCTTTTTAAAATCTATTTGCATTCTAAACCCTATTTTTAATTTTCGCAATATACTTTCATGTGTATACTTACTAAACAGAGCTGTTATTTTATAGTCAAAGTTAACAACGAATGTATAAATTCTTACACTTGCCTTGATACTTTTTTCACAAAAATCCAAAATCCCTGTATACCGAAATATTGTTGGATTTGTAACACACAGATAAATATTCACTTCGTATACATATTCCTGTTACCATCCTCTGAAACACATGAAATTCCACGGTGTCCCGGCTGCGGTTTCCATAACAATTATTAATCGACCGATAATGATAATATATTATCAAGCGGTTTGTCAATTTGTTGCCAATCTTTTCCAACACACAGGCGCACCGGTATACAGGTATAAATTTAACATTTTGTACAGAATTTTTGCATTACGTATACAATACACTTCATCGATTTTTATTATGGATCCCCATAAATTTCATTGATAATCTTTTTGCCCACACAACCAATGTGTCGATATAACAAACATGCATGTCCATTTTTGTTATAATTTTACAATTTTTATTTTTATATTGTTCTAGTTTGTATACAACGTATTTCTCAGTTGATTTTTTCTCTGAGACGTATATGATAAAGGAAGATAACGTGATACAGGATACTGCATGCAGGATTCAATATAAAAAATACGGTTTGAAAACCTGCAGACAGACAGGCATCACTGTTCCCTCTTTCTGTGGCATCAGCAGAAGGAAAAGAGATAGGCGGAACAGCATGGGTGCAAAGGAAATCTACTCACACATTTTTCTTTCCCGTCTTCTGCGGAAACAGTCTGTATTTTTGAATTCAAACATTCAATATCGTGCATGATCACATAAAAGTTCATATGTAATCTTACAGAAAGTACTGAATCAACCATCTAATTATCAGAGGAGGATTTAAGATGAAATCATTTAAGTACACTTGCAAAGCAACTCTCGGACTTCACGCACGTCCATCCGCAATTCTCGCTACAGAGTGCACAGGCCTGAAGAGCACAGTAACAATCGAAGCTAACGGAATGTCTGCTTCCGGTACAGATGTACTGGCAATCATCGCACTGCGTGCTAAGAAGGGTGACGTCCTGAACATCAAGGTTGAGGGAACACCTGAGGATGAGGAAAAGGATTACAACAGACTGCAGGAAGTCTTCGCTGACATCATTCCTACAGACAACAACCTGGACACACTGAAGGTTGCCTTCTACGGAACAAAGGACTACGACAGAACCTTCTTCGAAGAACTGGGTAAAGATAAGGGCGAAGGTGCTTACAACTGCGACATCACATACTTCGACAGCCGTCTGACTGCAGAGACTGTTCACCTGTGCCAGGGATTCGACGCAGTCTGCATGTTCGTAAACGATGAGGCTCCGCGTGAGGTTGTAGAGCAGATGAAGAAGAATGGTATTCGTCTGATCCTTCTGCGCTGCGCTGGATTCAACAACGTTGATCTGGACGCTGCCAAGGAGTGCGGAATCACAGTTCTGCGTGTACCTGCTTATTCTCCATACGCTGTTGCAGAGCATGCTATGGCTATTCTGCAGGCTGCTAACCGCCGCATCGCAAAGGCTTACAACAAGGTTAAGGATAACAACTTTGCTCTGAACGGACTGCTGGGAACAGACCTCCACAACAAGGTTGCAGGAATCGTTACAACAGGCCGTATCGGTCAGTGCATGGCAAGAATCTGCAAGGGCTACGGCATGACTGTAATCGCATGGGATGCTTATCCAAACAAGGCTCTGGAAGAGGAAGGTCTTCTGACATACGTTTCCAAGGAAGAGCTGTTCCAGAAGTCTGACCTGATTTCCGTTCATGGTCCACTGATTATGGGAGAAGGCGGAACATACCACCTGATCAACGACAAGGCAATCTCCATGATGAAGGACGGCGTAATGCTGGTTAACACAGCTCGTGGCGGATTCATCGATACAAACGCTCTGCTGTCCGGACTGAGAGCTGGAAAGTTCCATGCAGTTGCCCTGGACGTTTACGAAGGACAGGATGAGGTTGTTTACACAGACCACTCCGATGATATTCTGAGCAACGATGTTGTCGCTCGTCTGACTTCCTTCCCGCAGGTTGTCGTTACTTCTCACCAGGCATTCTTCACACGTGAGGCTCTGCAGGCAATCGCAGCAGATACTCTGGAGAACGCTCGTAACTTCCTGCAGGGACTGCCTTACGGAAAGGCTGAGGTTGTTCGCTAATTAAGGAAAGCGATTATTCCTTTTAGACAAAATATACCTGGGCAAGAAACAACACCGAAACCTTCCTGCCCGGAAGACGTGAAAACGCTGTATCTGGCAGATGCCGGATGCAGCGTTTTTCTATAGTCTGCTCATATTCATTTCTATTTATCCATACACAATATTGTATGTTTTCTCCGGTTACCGATCAATAATCATGGACAGATACATTCCGTCCTCCCGAAAAGCCGTTCCGTTACTTCGAAGCATAGGCCTTTCTTCTCTTGCGGTTTGCTTTTTGTCCGCGGAATTTATGTTCCTGCTTCTCCGGCTTCAGATAAGAAATCGCTGCCGGAGCGTCAACACTGCTGCCGCCCTTTTCCTGCTTTTCCATGCTGCGCAGGTCTTCCTCGGCGTATTCGATTTCTACATCGATGTGACGGCCGAACTCTTCTCCGTATTTACGCTTATTTCTGAAATAGAAGATGACGCCCAGAAGCGTCCATGCCCCCGCGATCAGCCACTCCTGCAGAACCAGGGTGCTTCCGGAGCCCGGGATTAGGTACATGGCCACCATTGCACCGGACATGACGACCGCGCAGCCTCCGACCAGTTTATAGTGGCGGATCTTATACGGACGCGGCATATCTGGACGTTTCTTCCTGAGAATCAGGAAGGAAATCGAAACCATGCAGTATGCCAGGCAGCATGCCAGGTTTCCGGCGTCGCAGATCCATACCAGCATTCTTCTGCCGGCCAGCGGTGCGGCCATGGAAATGATCCCGATCAGAATCAGCGCGTTCACCGGAGTCTTATACTTCGGATGCAGTTTTGCGAAGAATGACGGGATCATCTTGGAATCTGCCATGGAATACATCGCGCGGCTTCCGCCCATCAGGAAGGAGTTCCAGCTGGTGACGATTCCGCAGAGTCCGCCGAGGATGACGACGTTCGCCATTGCTTTAACGCCGAAGCCTTTTACCATGGCATCTGCGGTGACCAGGCCATTTCCGGTCATGGCGCGGGCAATTTCCGCGTGGTTCATCAGATAGCCGACCGCAATGATAATCAGGGAATAGAATGCGACAGCCAGAATAATAGACAGAATCAGGATTCTTCCGATTTTCTTCAGGGATCCCTGAATTTCCTCCGCTGCCTGCGGAATGACATCAAATCCAATGAAGAAGAACGGTGTCATAACCGCAACATGCATCATATGGCTGAAGCTGCTGGAACCGCCTGTTCCTGCGAACATCTGCGGCATAAGATTGGAGGTATCTCCCCTTACTGCTGAGACTGCGATCAGGATCATTCCCACACTGAAAATAATCGCGGTGAGCAATGTCTGGAGCTTGGCGGCTGTCTTGGCACCGTGGATGTTGATCAGCGTCATCATCAGTGCAACGCCCGCCGCCAGCAGAAGCCAGCTCGCATAAATCCTGAATCCACCTACGGTATACAGATATCCCTTTAAAAAGGACGGGAAGATGTAGGCGACGATCGTCGGGAATGCACAGGCTTCATAGCATACAACAGCGATATAGCCGAAGATGATTCCCCATGTGCAGACAAACGACCCCGTCGGTCCCATTGCTTTGTAACTGAAGACATGCTCGCCTCCGCACTGCGGCATCGCAGAGGTCAGTTCCGCGTAGGTCAGTCCGACGAAGAAGATCATGACACCGCCGAGACAGAAGCCCAATGCTGCGCCAATGACGCCGCCGCGGGTGATCCAGTCTCCGGTGGAAATGACCCAGCCCCATCCGATCATCGCGCCAAATGCAATGACGAGAATATCCCAGGAATTCAGAACCTTATTGAATTCCGATTGCTTCGTATTTTTCTGTGACATGCGTATTAGCCCCTTCATCAGTTAATATATATTGTCACTTTAGCCTTTTCCTCCATATAACTTCCCTGTATATACACGCTTAAGTATATATTCCGTTTTTAATTGGCAATATTATTCTATATTGATATTGCCACTTACGCAAGCAAATCAATCAAAATTTCGATTGTTAATCACAAATTCTTCACATATCCTTTGTGTTTCTGCTAAAGCGCAAAAGGCTGCATGCTGTATCTATACAGTGTTTTTATACTGTATAGATACCCGCTCACGTGTCATACCGTCTGATTCGGCCTTCTCTGCATTAGGGCTGTCGGAAAGAATTTTAATGATCTTTTTCATTCCAAAGATCCAATATACTTCAAGAGTCTTGTTGTCATTTCCATAATATTTTCTCTCCAGAGAACGATTCCTGTTTTTCCTTCAGACTGATTCAATGTATCTTCCCGGCCTATAATAAACAGACTATTTATGTAATTATGTATTAAATTCCGTCATTCGTTTCACTTATATCCGATTGTACTCACCTTTTATAATACAATGGTAATATTTTTATATGAAATCACTGCAAAAAGATATTGCTATCACTTCACTCTGAATTTATAATAAAAGGTAGTATTATCAGATACAGAATTTTTTCTTCCTGTATCTTCTTATATAGAATTACTTAAGGAGACTTCGCAATGAAACTGAAGAAATTAACGAACAAAGAACTTGACGTCCTGCGTGTACTGTGGGACTCGGAGGATCCTCTTCTTGCATCCGAGATTTACAAAATCGATCCTTCCCTGAACAGCAACACGGTTCAGGCAGCGCTTCGAAACCTGACGAAAAAAGGCTATATCAAAGTCGCTGACATCGTTTACAGCGGAACCGTTCTTTCACGGCGCTATACTCCGATTGTCACCCAGCCGGAATATGTAAAGATGTTCTTCCCGGCAACAGCAGAAGAAAAGCTCATCTTCATGGAAGGATTTATTCAGGACATTGAAAGTCAGGAAGAACTGGATAAGGTTCAGAAACTGCTTGATGATAAAAAGGCGGAGCTGAATAAATAAAGAACATAAATTACAGGACCTGACACGCAATCATTTACATCCTGTTATCTATTATTGTACAAAGGAGCCGCCGGGCTCCTTTTTCTTTTATCCCAGACTGCTGCGCATCAGAATCCGGGAACATCTGCACCACGAGGCAGTCCCGCCAGCATATAAAAAAGCTGCTTCCCTGCGTCACCTCACATAACGCAGAGCAGCAGCCCCCTGTCAACATCCATTCTCCTGCGCCGCATCCTGCGCAGAGCAATAAAAAATGCGCTATCAGGGGATCGAACCCTGGACACCCTGATTAAGAGTCAGGTGCTCTCCCAGCTGAGCTAATAGCGCATAATCACATATTCTCGCTTCACGCGACTTAATTATAATACTCCTCTCAGCTATATTTGTCAATCCCATTTACAAAATTTATAAAAAAACATTCCAGAGCACGGATCCGCTCCTCCAACACAGGGGAGCGAATCCGTGTTTCATACAGGTCACATATCCAGGCCAATCTGCGGAGAATCAAAACCGCCGTTCCAGACTCTGTGCTCATCACAGAACGATTTCCGCACACTTACGCTTTTGGCATACGCACGTTCGCCGTAAATAAATCCCCATCGATTGCAATCTGAAAACTTCCATTCATGACACGGGCAAGATCCTGCGCGATCGCCAGCCCCAGGCCGCTGCCTTCCGTGCTTCTAGAATCATCTCCTCTGGTAAATCTCTGCATAAGCTCTTCCGCACTGATATTCAGCTGATTCTCTGAAATATTCTTCACGGTCAGTCTGTAATCATTCTCCTCTTCATGAATATCTGCGTACACCCGTGTATGCGGCATCGCGTACTTTTTAATATTGGTCAGGATATTCTCAATCACACGCCACAGAAGCTGTCCGTCTGCAGTTATTCTGACTGACGCGCCGGCATGGTTCTGCAGAATAAACGTTAGATCCCTGGCGTCCAGTTCATCCTTCATTTCCCCATATGCCTGACTGACAAGCGAATAGAAATCCAGTTCCGCAAGATGTACCGGTATGTCTCCGGAAGATGCTTTTGCCGCATCGAACAGATTCAGCGTCAACCGCTGCAGACGTCTGGTTTTCTGGTCCAGCACATCAAGGTATTCCTGTGCGTTCGGGCTGTCCAGTCCTTCCGTTTTCAGCAGGTCTACATAGGTCACGATTGACGTCAGCGGTGTTTTCAGGTCATGTGACACATTACTGATCAGCGCTGTTTTCATCCGTTCATTCTTCATCAGATTCTGCACCGCCGCATCCTGCGCGTCTGCGATAGAATTGATATCGTCCGCCATCTGTCCGAGCGCGCCGGTTCCCAGATTCGGAATCTTATAATCTACATTGCCCTTGCGGATTTCCCGCACACCTCTCTGCAGTTCCTCAAAATGTTTCAGCCTTCCCGGAAGAAATATGCAGATAAGAATGCCGAGGCTCACCATTCCCATAAAAGACTCAGTTACGATATCCACCATCCCGGCAAGGAATACTCCCGACAGCACCGCCAGCATCACCGTCCAGGTAATCTTTTTTCTGCTGCTGAAGAATCGGTCTACGCCCCGATATATGCCGCGGCACACCGTACCGATCAGTGTATATTTCCAGAAGCACCGGTTTTTCAATTTCCGGGCGACAGAAAGTATAACCGCTTCTTCAAACAGAACCACCCCGGCAGCAAGCATGAACGCCAGCACCAGCGCAAACGGCCCGGAGAGAGTAAACCCGGACCACAAGGTACTGTGATACTCGCTCTGCGACATCCATTTGTGAATCATCGCCATATCCTGACTGCTCAGATGCAGTTTGATTCTGTTCACATATGTAATGAACGTCCACAGCTCATCTCGCACTCCGGAATCAGAAAGGATTCCGGCAATCGGTACGATCACCAGCCCCGCCACAACCCCTCCCAGGATCTGCACATCTCCCCACACCCGGTCGAATGCGCGCAGATAGACACCCCCTCCCGGTTTGCGCTTTCCGCAGGTAATGATCCCGCTGATTGCACAGATCAGCGCACATACGAACAGCACGACCATAAAGGTGAACATTTTATTTTCCACATCCGTTACAGGGCTCTGCAGAATATGCTTTGCCGCCGAAATTTCCGCGGCAGTCGGCTTATTTCCGCTGTAATGATAGTTCATGCCCAGCTCCCCGACTTCGTCCAGAACCATCGTCAGCGTTGCCATGATGCCCCCTGCCATACACAGCAGGAACCCCAGAACGCAGCTGACCGTCAGCACGATACTCCGTGCGCGCGGACGCTTCTGTCCGTCATAGAACAGATCTTTATGAGTTTCCGGCTCCGTCTGTTCCGCGCGGTCTGCTTCCCCGCTTTTCCCTGCCTCTTCAGCATTTGTCCCCGGTTCCGGCAAATCTTGATTTTCTTCCAGAACCTCTTCCGGTTCCGGCTCCGTCTTCAAAATTTCCGTATCCCGCATCTTTCGCTTCCTGTCTATCCAGTCCATCATCAACACCTCTTTATTCTGATTTCTATCCATCTACTCAATGTTCTCTACTTTATAGCCCAGGCCCCAGACCACCTTCAAGTAGCGCGGCGATCTCGGATTAATCTCGATCTTTTCCCGGATATGACGGATGTGCACGGCAACTGTATTCTCTACACTGCAGGCATGTTCCTTCCAGACCGCCTCATAGATCTGCTCCATCGAGAACACCTGTCCCGCGTGTGCCGTAAGCAGCCTCAGAATGCCGTATTCTTTCGGCGTGAGCTCCACTGCTTTCCCGTCCACAAAAACCTGCTTGGCTTGATCGTCGATGACCAGTCCTCCTGTACGCAGAAGCGACGCGGAATTCTTTTTATTCATGCTTCCCAGATCTCTGTACCGGCGGATCTGCGAATTCACACGCGCCACCAGTTCCATCGGATTGAACGGCTTGGTAATATAGTCATCTGCGCCGATATTCAGTCCGTTAATCTTGTCGTAGTCCTCCGATTTGGCCGACAGCATGATAATCGGGATGTTTTTCCGCTCTCTGATCTTCATCGTCGCCTGAATACCATCCATTTTCGGCATCATAATATCCATAATGATCAGGTGAATTTCCTCATCCCTCACAACATCCAGCGCCTGCAGACCGTCATAGGCCTTAAATACACGGTAACCCTCATGCCCGAGATAAATCTCTATCGCCCTGGCAATTTCCTTATCATCATCACAAACCAGAATGTTCATTCCCATCTCTTTTCCCTCCTGCACCTTCAGTGTATCGCCTGTTCCTGAATTATTTTCAAACATATTCTTATGATATTCTTAAGTTTTCTCATTCAGCATACCACATTCTCCTTGCGGCTTCGGCCTTTGTCGACAAAATACACACGCGCAAGAGCTTCGCCTGATCTGAAGATGAGATAAATTTTACATAAGTTTGATAGATAGGCCATCTTTATTTTACTAAAATAAAGTATTGGAAAGGAGTGTGCTTCACTAATGTATGGAATTATTGACATCGGGTCCAATACGATTCGTCTTGTACTCTACCACGTGGAAAAATCAGGACATGGCTATCAAATCTCCCGAATCATGAATAAGAAATATACCGCATCTCTTGCTGGATATGTAACAAAAAAAGGCAAACTGAGCAGCGCAGGTATTCAGTGTGCATCTGATATTCTCTGTGAACTGCGGGCGATTACGGAAAGTATTCATCTGGAGAAGGTCTATGTATTTGCAACCGCCTCATTCCGAAACGTCACCAACACAGAGGAAGTTCTGCGCCGGACGGAGGCCGCGTCCGGATTTAAAATTCAAGTACTGAGCGGCGAAGAAGAAGCGGACTGCGGATTCTACGGACTGATGAGCGAGGTCAGACACGCACATAAGGGAAAGGAAATCTCCTCGGGCATGCAGATCGACCTAGGTGGCGGAAGTACGGAAATCGTATGCTTTAAAGATCTTAAGATCCAGAATTCCCTGTCGCTTCCAATCGGTTCTCTGAATCTCTATGAACGTTTTGTGGACGGTATTCTGCCCACCGCTTCTGAACTCAAACAGATCCGAAAATATGTCACCAAACGCCTGAAAGAGGCAGAGATCCCTGTACTATCCGATTCCGGACTTCTCTGCTGTGAAGGCGGAACGGCGCGAGCGCTGAAAAAACTGATTGAGGCCGCGTTCCCAGAGAATGCAGGACACACCTTCTACAACGTCGATTATCTGAATGAATGGGAGCAGTATTATCTGCAGAATCCCGAGAAATGTCAGCGCGACATTTTGAAAATTAATCCCGAGCGAGTGCACACCATTATTCCGGGCGCTGTGACTATCAAATGCATCAGTGAGCATTTTAAACGCCGCCGGATACTCACCATTCGTAACGGTGTGCGCGAAGGGTATTTACTGTCGCAGCTATGCGGACGTCAGACCGACCCGTCTATTGCGGATTTTATTGATTAATCATCCAGTGTATTACGGAGGAGAAAAGAAAGAATATGAGTGCAAAGACAAGGAATAAAGACTACATGCAGAATCGTGAACTTTCCTGGCTAAAATTCGACGAGCGTGTAATGGACGAGGCTGTGGATCCGACCGTTCCGCTGCTGGAACGCCTGCGTTTCCTGACCATTTTTACCACAAATCTGGACGAATTCTTTATGGTCAGGGTCGGCAGCCTGATCGATATGCTTCCTCTGGGCGCAGACGGAAGCGATAATAAGACGGGCATGACTCCGCAGGAACAGCTGGATGCGATTTACACAGAGACACGCCGTCTGTACGCCAAGCGCGATGAACTGTTCAACCGTCTGGTCGGCGAATTAAGGACACAGGACATCTATGATCTGAAATATGACGAACTTACTCCTTCTGAGCAGGAATATGCAGAGAACTATTTCAGCCATGAAATTATGCCGCTTCTTTCCCCTCAGATTGTCGATAAGCTTCATCCTTTCCCACAGCTTCAGAATAAGACAATTGCCATCGGCGTACTCTTGAAGAACGGCGGGAAAAAGCCAATTCCGGCCCTTCTCTCTCTGCCTTCGGTTATTCCGGACATTCTGTATCTGCCGGGAAACGGCATCCGCTTCATCTCTACAGGAGATATCCTGTTCGAGTTTGCGGATGTGGCATTCTCGACCTATGAAGTGCTGGAAAAGACCAAACTCTGCATCACCAGAAACGCGGATATTCACGCCGAAGATGAGGACCTGGAACTGTCCAGCGACTTCCGCAACCTGATGAAGAAGATGCTACGTGACCGCCGTCACCTGTCTCCTCTGCGTATGGAGCTGTCCAATGAGATTTCTCCGGACGCAAAGAAGTTCCTGATTGAAAAGCTCGGACTGAACGATGACCAGGTATTCTACTCATCGGCCCCTTTGAAGCTTGATTTTGCCTATCCTCTCGGAGACAAGATGAACGAGGAGCAGAAGACGAAACTTCTGTATCCGCCATATCAGCAGCGCATTCCGAACATGATCCAGCCGGGCGTTTCCATGTTCCGCCAGATTCAGGAACATGACCTGCTGCTCTCTTATCCTTATGAAAGCATGGATCCTTTCCTGGACCTCCTCGATGAGGCATCCATGGACGATGACGTTGTTTCCATCTCCATCACGATTTACCGTCTCGCCCGCAAGAGCCGCCTGGTTCACGCCCTCTGCCGCGCCGCAGAAAACGGAAAGAAAGTCACGGTTCTGATCGAGCTCCGCGCCAGATTCGATGAACAGAATAACATCGACTGGTCAGAGGAGTTCGAGAAGGCAGGATGCAACATCATCTACGGAACCCCAAACTACAAGGTTCACTCCAAGCTGTGCCTGATCACCCGGAAAGAAGGAAAGAACATCCGGACTTACACACAGGTAGGAACCGGAAACTATAATGAAAAGACATCCAAACTGTACACAGACCTCTGTCTGATGACCTGCAACCAGTACATCGGCAAGGATGCGCTGCAGTTCTTCCAGAATATGGGAATCGGCAATCTGAAGGGTAATTATCGTGCTCTGATTGTTTCACCGGTCAGCCTGAAGAGCACCGTCCTTTCCCTGATGGACCGGGAAATCGAAAAAGGAAAAGACGGATTCATGTTCTTCAAGATGAATTCCTTTACCGATAAGGACATCATCAAGAAACTCCGTGATGCTTCGCAGGCAGGCGTAACGGTGAAGATGGTCATCCGCGGAATCAGCTGCCTCGTTCCGGGCCTGAAGGATGAAACGGAAAACATCGAAATCCGCAGCATCGTCGGCCGCTATCTGGAGCATTCCAGAATTTACATTTTCGGCAAGGATGAGGATGAGAAGATGTACATTGCATCTGCAGATTTCATGACCAGAAACACAGAACGCCGTGTTGAGGTCGGATGTCCGATCTTCTCCGCGGAGGTTCAGGCAAAAATTCACCATCTCGTGGCTCTGATGTGGGCGGATAACATGAAGGCCCGCCGCCTGAAAACAAACGGAAAATATCAGTGGATCCGCAGCACAGAAGCTTCAACCAGAAAAGAGGAGGCCGAAAGCGTGGCAGCTGCCGATACCGCAGCAAAGGCAAAAGCAGAAGGCAGAGACGCCGCAGTATACACTGCCCCAGATATCGACCGTGTCCCAGACTGGCTGACCTCCATGATGAGCAGCCGCGCGGAGAACCGCGGCCTCAACGCCCAGGACGCACAGATGGAACTGGCCGTCAAGACCGGATATCTCCCTGGAGGAAAGCCAAAACAGCCATCTGCGCCGCGTAAAGAGCATGTTTCGGATAATGCAGCAGCAAAGTCCAAACCGGCCTTAAAAGAAGAATCCAGCCCATCCGGGAAGAAGCCGGAAACGGCGGCACCAGAAAAGAAGAGCTTCCTTGAGAAGCTGATGTTCTGGAAATAGCAGCCAGAACGACGGGAAACAGAAAATAAGAAACTCCCTTCCCTTTACTCCCGTCGCAGAGGAATGCGGTGCTGCCTCAGGCAGTGCCCCTTTCCACTGCGGCGTTTTTTATTCGGCTGCGTGAAGGAATGAGGAATACATCCATTCCCCGGAGAATGCCCACTGCCGCCATACCGCTTTCTGAGTCCCCCCTGCCCGGCCGGTTGTGATCAGCTCCCGGATTTTCACCAATCAATATACGAAAAAACCGTCCGATTAAATCGGACGGCTTTCAGGTCAGTGCGCTATCAGGGGATCGAACCCTGGACACCCTGATTAAGAGTCAGGTGCTCTCCCAGCTGAGCTAATAGCGCATATCTTATTGATGCTGACGAACTGTTTTACCGCTCATCAACATCAACAAGTTTACTACTTTCATACATAATTGTCAACAGAAATTTTCATTTTACTTAATGTCTACTTTTCCGGCCACAATTTTCAGAATCTCCGCAGCGTCCCCGGCTTCCGGCTTTTTCAGCTTTTCAATGTCGCCATTGCGGTAAGAATCCATAATGCCGCCGAAAATCTTTGCGCTTGACGGCGGTGTCCAGCTGATGCTGTTGGCACCTGCTTCAATCGTCTCCTGAATGGACTCATCGGTCGTTCCACCCGTTGCGATAATCGGTACCTTCGGGAATTTTTCTCTGATTTTACGTACCGTCTCTGCCGTGTTCCTTCCGGCTGAAACATTGAGAATGCTTGCACCGGCATCCAGACGCGCCTGAATATCCGATTCTGCACTGATGACTGTGGCGATAATCGGAATATCGATAACTTTGGAAATCAGCGTTACATTCGTATTGCTCATCGGCACATTGACCACAACGCCATATGCGCCCTGCGCCTCCGCATCCATAGAAATCATCGCAGAACGGTATCCGTTGGTCACACCGCCTCCGACACCGCAGAATACCGGAATAGAAGCTGCATTGATAATGGCCTCGCTGATCACCTGCTGCGGGGTAAACGGATATACGGCCAGAACTGCATCCGCATTGCAGTTTCTGATGATCGCCACATCTGTGGTGAACACAACCGACTTGATCCTGCGTCCCAGAACAACCATTCCCGGAGCCTTATAAATCACTTCCGGGATTTTCAGAGACTTCGCGCGGAGCGTTCCCGTGATTCTGGGAATCTCTTTCTTCTCTGGAATTACTTTCTTGTCCATTCTCTTCTACTTCCTCCTGCTCCTCTTTTTCCTGTGCTTCCTGCACAGCCTCCACACGTTCTACCAGCTCTTTCTGCTCTGCCTCCTTGGCTGCGGCAGCCTGCTGTGACGGCGGAATAACCGGGAATAAGATTTCAGTGGTATAGATCTTCTCCTCTTCCATGACATGGAAGGAGCCATGCAGATCCTGCACCAGACACTGACAGGTCTTGACACCGATCTTGGTGCTTTCCACCTTCTTCGCCTCTTCACGGATATGATTCTGGAAGACCAGCTTGACCTTATGCTGGATCAGGCTTCCCTTGACTTCAACCGGGAACTTCTCACTGGCATACTTCATCATATTCGAGAACAAGTTGTCAAAAATACGGTGAACACAGGACACATCCGTTTCCGTCATAACGTGTTCCGGAATATTGTACTGCAGGTTCACGTTATATCCGTAGCTTTCCAGTTCCGAAACATGCTCGCCCAGCATCTGCTGGAAGAGAATACCGGCATCCAGGACCTCAATATCCATATCGTCCTGATCATCACGGAAAACCAGGAAATACTGGAACAGCTTGTCAGACAGATCCTTCAGCTGGAACGCCTTGTCCCGGCAGGAATCGATATACTGACGAACCTCTTCCAGAGAATTATACTTCTTTCCCTCGATAATATCCAGATAGCCGATCAGAGAAGTCAGCGGCGTCCGGATATCGTGCGACATGGAGGTAATCAGCTCCATATTCGCCTTCTGTGCCGCCTGCTCGTTTTCCATCTTCTCCAGAATGGATGTACGCATACGGTCCACATTTACAGAAAGCATGCCGAGCTCATCATTCTGCTCTATGCCCACCTGATAGTGAAGATCTCCTTCCGCAATCCGGCTGACATCATCGGACAGATTGATGACCCTGCGCATGACATATTTATTATATTTCAGCACGACGACAAAAAACACCAGACCGGCGAGGATAATCTCCAGGATGCCCATGATTCTGTGCCATGCGCGTTCCGGATAAACATTGATGTAAACGTAATACGTACCATCTGCAAACTTCACCCTCCGGTTGTACAGGTCTTCTTTAAAGTCGCTCGTATTGATCTTCAGATTGTGATCCTCCACCTGAGGCTGATTACTGTTTTCCTGCTGGCTGACCTTGCCGAATGAAGAATTCTTAGAAGCTGATGCAGTTCCGGTATCACTCAGAATCTTACCTTTAGAATCCACTGCCCAGCCGCTGGAATACACGTTTCCCTTGCTGTTATAGACCAGAATTGCGGTATTCCATTCATTTCCTGCCCAGCGCTTCAGTACTCCGGCATCCTTTGCCCGTACGTTTTTGTTCTTAATATATCTGTGCAGATCACGGTAACGGTCATTGACAAAATGCGTCTTAACCGTATTACTGAGGAAGAACTGATCTCCTATCGTAGTTTCGAAAACATTCAGCAGCACCAGGGTTCCCATCGTCAGCAGCGCCGCAATCAGTATCGTCGTCATCAGCTTGACATTCAGCGAAATAAATACCCGGTGCTCCAAGCGGCGTGCCCTGAACAGTGAACGCAGTGATTGCTTTTCTTTATTCAATGCGATAACCCTTCCCCCATACAGTCTTTATGATCTTCGGCTTGCGCACATCATCTTCCAGCTTTTTTCTGAGGTTCAGAATATGCACCATAATCGTGTTTCCGGCTGAAGACATGTACGGCTCACCCCATACATTCTCATACAAGTCCTTATTCTTGACGACTTCCCCTTTATGCTCCATAAAGTAGCGGAGAATATCGAACTCCTTATCCGTCAGATTGATCCGCTTGCCGTTCTTTCTTACCGAACGCGTCCTTACATCGACAAAAACATTCTCGGCAAGAGCTTCCTGGCCGTTGTTCTCCGCGGATTTTGGCTGATCATACTCACTTCTGCGGCGGATCAGAGACTTTACTTTCATCAGCAGCTCCGTCTGTGAAAACGGCTTGACCAGAAAATCATCTCCGCCCATGGTGTAGGCCTCAACCTTATCTCTGTCCTGGGACTTTGCCGTCAGGAAGAGAACAGGGACATTGGATTTTTCACGAATTCGGTGGCAGACTTCAATGCCGTCCATATCCGGCATCATGATATCCAGGATGACGATATCATACGTCCCTTTATGGAAGACGCAGTCCAGCGCCATTTCTCCGTTCTCCGCTTCAGTAACATCATATCCTTCACTTCTCAGCAGGACATGAAGAACCTCACGGATATTTGGATCGTCGTCAACGATCAGAATTTTATTATGCATGCTCATTACAGTTCCTTTCTCTGCCTGAAATCCGTCTCAGCGGATCTCAAGATCACGAAGATCGCGGATATACAGGTCTGACTTTTTCTGTATCTGCTCCTGATCTGCCTCACTGATCCGGTCGTAAATCCCGGCTGTGCGGTATCCCAGACCTCCTGCCGCTTCTATCGCATACAGGCCGTCTTCAAATACCCAGGTTTTTTCTACTGACGCAGCCAGGACGTCTGTGGCCATATCCCAGATCTTTCTTTCTTTTTTGGTCGTGTGCAGGTCCTGAGCGCTGAAAACCTTTCTGAAATACTGGTGCAGATGAAGACGTGTAAATGCCTCTTCAATGCAGCTGCCTTCCGTAGACGTCACAACGACAGACGGAATTCCGGCCTTCTTCAGTGTTTTCAAAAGAGAGACCGCGCCCGGTTTAGGCTGGACTTCATCACGATAGTATGCATCCATCTGCGCGATTATCCCCTCTGCCACTTCATCCTTTGTCATCTGAAGATGGTAACGCCGGATCATATAGTCCGCGCCGCTGGATGTGGTTTCTGCGAACAGAATATCGCCCAGATTGGGTTCGGCTTCAATGTCCAGTGTCTTCAGAAAACGCGCACCGGCATCATGCCATGCCGGCATGGAATCCAGCAGGGTGCCGTCCACATCAAAAATCGCGCCCTGTATATCAGCAGTATGGATGGTTATTGTATCTGTCACTGCATTCTCCTCTTCTATTTACTCTTAAATGCGTAATACAGACGGAATCCCTTTCCGTCACGCTGGCCGCTGTCTCTGAGCAGATATCCGTTATCGTCAATTCCCATGGTGTAAGAACCGACAACCAGTTTCTTATCACTGTTAATGCTCCAGTTTCCGCTGGTCTCTGTCGGCTTTCCATCGGAATCGGTCAGGGACATTGTGTACGTTCCATCGTCCTTTACCGTCAGCGTTCCGGAACTGCCGTCTGAATCATCGATGCTTCCGTCACTCATCAGAAGTCCCTTCTCTTCCCAGCTGCCGATATATTTCTGCTTCATCTGCTGGACCGTATTATTCTGAGCAGTTTCTTTGGTCGGGTCGTTATTTCCTGCATCGCCCGGGTCATTTTCTCCGCTCTGTTCAGAAGTGGAAGAAGTACTGCTGTCTGATCCGTTTTTCGCAGAAGATGACGCGGAACTGCTGTCCGACTTCTTCTGTGCGGACTCCGTCTGCTTAGAAGATCTTCCACTCTTGGATGAATTCTTGCTGTTTCCGCCGGAGCTTCCGCATCCGTACATAAAAATCAGTCCGGCAATCAGTACGACTGCCAATATTTTCTTCTTCATCTCGATTCCTCCTCAGTCTGTTTCGCTTATATTTCCTTCTGTGCCGGTCTTTCCCTCATTTCTCTTCCGGTCAGGCTCTTTCCGGCGGCAGGGGAGCTTCTCCTCTGCAGATCACTGCTCCCGCAGCTTCCATATCCTCCATATTCGCACGCTGCACCGAATCACTTCTCGATGAGCAGCTTTTTTCCAGAAGCACGGTACGGTAATTATAGGACATCGCATCGTAGCAGCTGCTGCGGATACAGTTCGGTGTCGTCGTGCCGGCCAGCAGCACAGTGTCTATGCCGCATTTCTGCAGCTGTTCATGCAGACCCGTCTGAAAGAAAGCGCTGTATCTCGGCTTGATCAGAACCTGTTCCTGCGGATCTCTCACCAGGCCCTCCGGCTCCTCGATACTGTTCAGACCCGTCGAATCTGGCGCCAGAACATGGTGAAATCCCGCCTTTTCCAGGGCTTCTCTTCTCGGTGCTTCCATGTCGCTTCCATCCGCCGCATAGAGGCGTTTCACCCATATGACCGGGATACCGCAGGCACGCGCCCACTTTACAGAACGCATGCATGAAGGCACGGATGCCTTCGCGCCTGCTATGCACAGCGCAGCACCAGGCTCCACAAAAGCTTTTTCCATATCAATCATCAAAAGCACACTGCGCGCAGAATCAAATCTGCAGCCATCCCAGACCGTTTCCATGTCAGCCTCCGAATTATCGCATAATACAACTACTCTACATATTTTACCCGATTCTGTCTATAAGTCAATTTTCAGCAGCCTGGCATCAGCAGACAAAAAAGCTCCCGGACATCGTGCCGGGAGCCTCTCTGGTTGTTGTTGTCGAAAATTCTTATACCATTGCTGATTGTGCGTGCAATTAACGCTTGGAGAACTGGGAAGCCTTTCTCGCTTTCTTGAGTCCGTACTTCTTTCTCTCTTTCATTCTCGGATCTCTTGTCAGGAATCCTGCAGCCTTCAGCTGAGCCTTGTAAGAATCAGCATCTGCCTGAACCAGTGCTCTGGAGATACCCAGTCTTACTGCTCCGGCCTGGCCTGTGAAACCGCCGCCGTTAACCAGCGCGATAACATCATACTTCCCCTCGCATCCTGCAACAGCAAACGGTCTTACCGCTTCCTGTCTCAGAAGCTCTGTCGGGAAGTAGTCGCCCAGATCCTTCTTATTTACGATTACTTTTCCAGTTCCAGGGAGCAGTCTGACTCTGGCAACTGAAGATTTTCTGCGGCCTGTGCCGTAATACTGAACGTTAGCCATTCTCTATGTCCTCCCTTTCCCTAAAACTTCAGCTCTTCCGGCTTCTGAGCCTCATGCTTGTGCTCAGTTCCGGCATATACGTGCAGCTTCTTGAACATCTGTCTTCCAAGGCGGCCGTTCGGGAGCATTCCCTTAACAGCGTGCTTGATCACCTCTTCCGGCTTCTTGTCCAGCATTTCCTGAAGAGTTGCCTCTTTCTTTCCGCCTGGGAATCCGGAATATGTGACATAGATCTTATCATGCAGCTTCTTACCTGTAACAGCGATCTTCTCTGCGTTGATCACGATTACATTGTCTCCGCAGTCAACGTGCGGTGTGTAAGTCGGCTTGTTCTTTCCTCTGAGAACAGCAGCAACCTGGGAAGCGAGTCTTCCGAGTGTCTGTCCTTCAGCATCGACAACGTACCACTTACGTTCAACCGTTTCCGGCTTCGCAATGAATGATTTCATTTGTCTGATCCTTTCTACCTACTGGATTGAGATAATCTCAACGTTTTCGGTTCTGCCTACTGAGATGTCCTCCTGGATGGCTTTATGCGCACACGTCCATAAGACGATAAGGCATCCTGGTCGGCATCACTAATATGAATTAGCCCGCTAAGCTCCGGACGTTTTCCATCCTGCCCGCGGAATTGTGCTTACGCACCGATACATTATACTCGATGGCAAAAGAAAAAGCAATCCGTTTTCACGGATTGCCTGTAATTTTTCTGCAGCCGCGTATACATACAGCCGCAGGAAACGGGTGAAATCATTAAACCAGCTTTCCCTCGTCCGCCAGTTTCTGTTCTTCCGGCGTCATCTTCGTCACCGCAATTCCAAGAACCGCGAGCAGAATCGTCGCAAACGGCATGGTCAGATTGAAGATCGCATATTTAAAGTATACGCCCGTTGTTACGCCGAGGGTTGTCGCAATGAACATTCCGCAGGTGTTCCACGGAACCAGCGGCGAACTTACCGTTCCCGCAGACTCCAGTGCATTGGACAGACACTTCGGATGCAGACCCATTTTACGATATGCCGGCGCAAACATTCTTCCCGGAACCAGAATGGAAATATACTGTTCCGGCATGACGATATTGGAAATTACGCAGGTTACTTCTGTAGCCGCAATCAGGCCAACCGCACTCTTTACGAAACGGGTGATCTGATTGATGACAACCTCCAGCTGGCCGCTGCTCTCCATGATTCCTCCGAACATCATCGCAATGATCGTCATCAGAATCGAAGAGGACATATTCATCAGACCGCCGGTGGACAGCAGGTCGTTCAGCGCTGACACTTTGGTCTTGCAGACGAATCCATCCTTTGCGGCATTCATAATGTCTCCGAAGCTTACGCCCACATGCTGGAAGACCAGATCGGAATTATAGATCGGCAGATGGCTCTGGAAAATCGGTGCCATGACAGCCGCGGTCAGCATACCCAGGGTGATTCCCGGAAGCGCAGGAACATGCAGCGCAATGGACAGAATGACGACCAGAGGCGGAATCAGCAGAAGCGGCGACACATTAAATGTAGCCGTAATGCCGTGCATGAGCTGGTCAACCTTGGACATATCTACGGATCCGCCCGTCGCGTGTGTGTATCCGTAAATTCCAAAGAACACAATCGATACCGCATATGCGAGTACGGTTGATTTAATCATGTATTTTACATGGGTGAATACATCTGTTCCTGCCATTGCCGGCGCCAGGTTGGTCGTGTCGGAAAGCGGAGACATCTTATCGCCGAAATAGGCTCCGGAAATAATCGCGCCTGCCGTCGGTCCGACCGGCATGCCTAGTCCTTTTCCGATTCCAATCAGGGCCAGTCCCATAGTTCCCATGGTTCCCCATGACGTTCCGGTAGCCAGCGATGTGATCGAGCAGACCAGCAGGGCCGCAACCAGGAAGATCTTCGGCGAAAGCAGCTTCAGGCCGTAATAGATCATAGTCGGAATCGTTCCGGAAAGAAGCCAGACTCCAATCATCATGCCGACAATGGCCAGGATCAGAATGGACTGCATGGCCTTATCAATTCCCGCAATCATCATCTGTTCGATGGCCGTCCAGCGGTAGCCGAGGCGCATCGTCATCAGTGCGGCGATAATCACACCCAGGAACATCGGGACATGCGGATCAACATGGAACTTTGCGATGCCGATGGACATCACGATAACCAGGCCGAGGAAAGACACCGCTGCTTCGCGGAAGCGCGGCTTGCGCGGCGCCTTCTTGGAAGACTTGGCACCTGTCTTCTTCTGCTTGTTCTCTTCACTCATTATCAAACTCTCCGATCTTTTTTACAGAAAAAAATATATCCGCCGTCAGAGACAACGGATACTTCATTATAGAATCACATGTTCAGTTTTGCAAGCAAATATTCATGAGAGAATTTGAATTTTTATTAACCCGGCCATTTTCCGGCCGGGATCCAGCTGCTATTTAAAGAAATCTTTCCAGCTTCCTCCATTGGCCCGGTGCTGTTCTTTCAGACGATTATAGTTCTCGATTTTTCGGGACATACCCCGTTTTGCTCTTGCGCGTCCTTCTTTTGTCAGAAGAAGCCCCAGCAGAGTGGTCAGCTTGTAGAAATAACGGAACATGCACTCTGTTGCCAGCAGGAACACGATCATCAGGGCCGCGCATTTCAGGTTCATCGGACTGATGCCGAACAGTTCGTGGTGAAGCAGAATCATGGAGAAAAATCCGATGACCATAATGCCGATCATTCCGGCGTGCAGGGTATTCATCGGACGGGCAACACGGGCCAGAATCAGGAACTCTCCCAATGCCACCAGGCCCGCTGATGCGGTGGAAATGCTCGCCTGACTGATTTCCATAACCTGACCGAAAACCAGCAGCCCGCTGACACTGATGAATATGGTTATTCCGGCCGGGGTTGCCATCTTGAAGGTGTTTCCCAGGAAACTGCCCCGTATTTCCTTATTATTCGGCTCCAGGGACAGAACGAATGACGGAATACCGATGGTGAACATACTGATCAGGGTAATCTGCGACGGCTGCAGCGGATACTGAACCACACTGATTACCGAGAAGATAGCCAGCAGGAATGAGAATATATTCTTGGTCAGGTAGAGACTCGCTGTCTTGATGACATTGTTTACGACACGGCGGCCTTCTGCAACGACTTCCGGCATTCGCGAGAAATCAGAATCCATCAGAACCAGCTGTGCGGCATGGGAAGCGGCCTCGCTTCCGGATGCCATGGCAATCGACGTATCTGCATCACGCAGGGCGAGAATATCATTGACTCCGTCTCCGGTCATTGCGACCTTATGCCCTTTTTTCTGCAGCTGATGAACGATCTGGCGCTTCTGATCCGGAGTTACGCGGCCGAATACGACCGTATCTTCCACGATATCCGCGACGTCGCGTTCATCGCGAAGATCCCGGGCATCGACATAATGCTCCGCGCCGGCAATTTTCGCTTCTTTTGCGACTTCTGACACCGTCACCGGATTATCACCAGAGATAACCTTGACGGATACGCCATGATCTTCAAAATACCTGAAGGTCTCCGGCGCACCCTGGCGGACCGGATTCTGCAGCATAACCAGAGCAATAGGATGCACTTTCTGCAGTGTCTGTCCTTTCGGCACTTCCGGCGTCACACCAAACACCAGGACACGGGCGCCGGTCTTTCCTCCCGCTTCTACACGATCCGCAATCTTATCATAGCGCTCTTTCGTCAGTACGAATTCCGGAGCTCCCAGAACCATGCTGCCTTCTTTATAAGTCACGCCGCTGTATTTATATTTCGAAGAGAATCCGCATACATGTTCCGGTTCTCTTCCGGAATTCACTTTGAATCTCTCCTTCACGGCAGCCATAGTGATATTATCCGGATTCATCGCCACCGCAAAATCACCCATCAGCGCTTCTCCTTCTTCTTCCGTAACATCGCTGCGGAGAATCTGAAAATCGCTGACGTTCATTTTATTTTCAGTAATCGTTCCCGTCTTATCGACACAGAGAACATCGACTCTCGCAAGGGTTTCAATGCAGCGCATGTTCTGCACCAGGACCTCTTTCTGCGCCAGACGCAGGGCACTGACCACCAGCGCCACACTGGCCATCATATACAGCCCTTCCGGAACCATGCCCAGAACAGCGGCGACCATGGAAATAACGCTGCTGTTAAACCCCTGATCCTGTACGACATACTGCTGATAAAACAGAATTCCGCCTACAGGGATAATCAGAATACCAATGACCAGGACCAGACGGTCCAGAGATTTAACCATTTCCGAACGGGAATCATTCTTTTTCTGCCTAGTTGCCTCCAGCGTCAGTTTCGACAGATAAGAGTCTTCTCCGACTGCGACCAGCTGCACCAGGGCCTCTCCGGAAACCACGAAGCTTCCCGACATCAGTGAATCGCCGTGTTTCTTCTCGATCTCATCAGATTCACCGGTCAGCAGCGATTCATTGACCGAAATCGTTCCTTCCAGCACCCTGGCATCCGCAGGAATCTGCATACCGGAGCTCAGCATGATCACATCGTCCAGCACCAGATCTTCTGAGCGCAGCTCCACATTCTGCCCGTCGCGGACCGCTGTCACCTTCGGCATTTTATCAAAACGCAGATTATCAAGGATGTTCTTGGATCGGATCTCCTGCAGAATACCGATAACGGTATTCGCAATAACGATCAGCATAAATGAAAGATCCTTAAAGGACCCGACCATAATCAGCATGATCGCAAGGATAACAAAAATAAAATTGAAATACGTCAGCACGTTTTCCAGAATGATTTTCTTTACAGAATGTGTCGATGTTTCCACCGGTGTATTGACTTTTCCGTGTCTGATCCGCTCCCGGACCTGCTCAGACGTTAATCCCGGCATTGTATTCGCATCTTCCTTTCCGGAGCTCCTGCTCCTTCTGTACCAGACAAACAGATTATGATAAAAGACAGCGCGCGCCGCTCTGAGTGTCAGAGTGCCGGCACGCGCTGAACATGATGACTCCGGTTCTTTCAGTGAGCATCACTGTCCGTCCGGATTTAAAATACCTTTGAGGCCAGAATTGCGAACCGGCGCTTCATGTGGTTAGCATCAAAATCATAGTCTCTGAGGAAATATGTCATCAGAAGACCCAGAAAATCTCCGATCAGCATGGTGCAGAGATTATGCTTCTCATCCGTGCTGAGTTCCGGATCCATGTTATCCTCCAGCATCTTCAGGAGTCCCTTATACATTTCCTTTTCGTTATCGGTTACCAGAATTGTTGTAATCAGTTTGGTCGTCAGAACCGGATATTTACATGCGTCATCGATCATGCGGTTCATCAGACTCATAATCAGTTCACGGCCTTCCAGTCGGGAGGTCTCATAGTAATCCTCGAGATTCTGATACTCTTCATCCGCCAGTGCCAGCAGCAGATCATTGATCGTCGGAAAATGATTGAAAATCGTCGTACGTGACATTCCGGCTTCTTCTGCGATATCATTAAATGTTGCTCTCTGCAGGCCTTCCTTTTCAAACAGCGACTTCGCCGCATCCATAATTGCCTGCCTGTTCCGTGCTTTTTTCCCCCATACTCTGCTGCTCATGCTTATCTTCCCTTTCCGGTCCCGTATGCTACAGATTCGCGGATATCCTGCGCTCACATACGGAAATACCATACCCTTATCTCCACAGTCCTCTCAACCGTGAGCTGTCTACACTTTTGATAGATAAATCATTTATTAAATTCTCTCACAATTGAACCCAGTTTACAATACTGAGTCACGAAAATCATGTAAATTTCAAGAAAGCGACACATTTTTTCGTTTTTATTCCATAACAATTCTGAGACTCATGCAAAGCTGTAAAATCTGCACAATTTTATTGGTATATTTCTTCATTATTTCTTCATATATAACATAAATATTTCTAATTTATCCATTTTCTTTTTTTATCCTCTCTCAGATCCGTTCTCTTCCGCCCGTATTTCCCGCAAAATACACCTGAATTTCTTCCAAATTAAACGCAATTCTTCCCAGATAAGAAATTATATTCCTATTTCAATCACAAGACTGCCTGAACCACAAAAAAAGGGACTGCGATTCCACAGTCCCCTGACATCAAGTTGTCACACATTATATTGGTTATTTAAGCACAACCTTTACAACTTTCTTCTTGCCCTTACGCAGGATGAGTGTGCCGTCTTCCTTGAAGCTGTCTTCTCTGATCATGGCCTTCGGGTCAGTAACTTTCTCACCGTTTACAGAGACACCGCCCTGCTCAACACTCCTTCTCGCCTCGCTGTTGCTCGGAGCCAGACCGATTTCCTTCAGAAAAGTCAGGATTCCCTTTCCTTCGCCGTCGAACTCGGAACGCTTCATCTCAGCCTTAGGCAGGTTGTCAGACATTGCATCTCCGCCGAATGCAGAGCGTGCAGCTTCCTGAGCCTCTTCTGCAGCCTGCTCGCCGTGAACCATCTTGGTAACTTCATAAGCCAGGACTTCCTTAGCGTGGTTAATCTCAGCTCCCTTCAGAGAAGAGAGTCTCTCAATTTCATCCATCGGCAGGAAGGTCAGCATGCGCAGGCACTTATTGACATCCAGATCGCCGACATTTCTCCAGTACTGGTAGAACTCATACGGGGATGTACGATCCGGAGACAGCCAGAGTGCGCCCTTTCCGGTCTTTCCCATCTTCTTTCCTTCGCTGTTGGTCAGAAGAGCAAATGTCATTCCGTATACATCCTTGTCGATTTCTTTCTTTGTCAGATTGATCCCTGCAATGATGTTGGACCACTGGTCGTTTCCGCCGAACTCCATCTTCAGATCGAAGTCTCTGGCCATGACGAAGAAGTCGTAAGCCTGCATCAGCATGTAGCCGAACTCGAAGAAGGACAGGCCTGTTTCTCTTTCCATTCTCAGCTTGAACGCCTCGGAACGCAGCATGGTGTTGACATTGAAATCCTTTCCGATGGTACGCATGAACTCTACGAAGTTCAGGTTGCGCAGCCACTTGGCGTTGTTCAGGCTGATTGCCTTTCCTTTTTCCGGCTCTTTGGTCAGATGACCCGGAACGAAAACGCCTTCATTTCCGACATACTGTACCTCGTCGTCGAATGGGAGGAACTTATCAAACAGCTTCTTGAACTGCTCGCAGTTGTGGTCGATGGTGTCTGTGTCCATGAGTTTTCTCATGTCGGTTCTTCCGGACGGGTCGCCGATCATTCCTGTGCCGCCGCCGAGAAGAGCAACCGGTGTGTGGCCGTACTTCAGCATATAGGACAGGATAATAATCTGCATGAAGTGTCCGACATGCAGACAGTCCGCCGTCGGGTCAAATCCGATATAGAACTTGATCTTTTCTTTTCCCAGGAGGTCTCTTACTGCCTCTTCATTGGTGACCTGCTCGATAAAGCCACGTTCTTTCAGCACGTCAAAAACGTTGTCGTACTGACTGATATTGTCAGGAATCTGAATCATTGGTAAATTTCCTTTCCACCACCGCGTCCCCTCTTTCCTTTTCTCCATTCTTCATAGGCACGCGAGGTTGACATTTTGTTCTGTTTGCAGATATACGCCCTGCCCGGCGTCTGAAGCTGCGCGGCTGTAACGCGCGCCTTCAGATTATCAAGCCGCGCGGCACTGATGCCGCGGCGGCATAATAAACTTTATAAATCTTTTCCCGGCTTTCTGCCTTACTTGGTGCCGTACAGACGGTCTCCGGCATCACCCAGGCCCGGAACGATGTAAGCATCCTCGTTCAGATGGTCGTCCTTGGCCGCGATGTAGATATCCACATCTGGATGTGCCTTCTGCAGAGCCTCAATTCCTTCCGGTGCTGCGATCAGGCACATGAAAGTGATATCCTTTCCGCCGCGCTTCTTGATGAAATCGATTGCTGCAGATGCACTGCCGCCCGTTGCCAGCATCGGATCGACGACGAAAATCTTACGGTGCTCGATGTCGGTCGGGAGCTTGCAGTAATATTCAACCGGCTGATGAGTTTCCGGATCACGATAGAGTCCTACATGGCCGACCTTTGCGTTCGGAATCAGAGAAAGCATGCCGTCAACAAAGCCCAGTCCGGCGCGCAGGATCGGAACGATGGCTACGTCCTCGCCCTTCAGCATCTTCGTCTTGGTCTTGCAGATCGGTGTCTCGATTTCTACTTCTTCAAGAGGAAGGTCTCTGGTAGCCTCAAAGCCCATCAGCATTGCGACTTCTGTCGCCAGCTCACGGAACTCCTTGACTGTCGTGGTCTTCATGCGCATGAGAGAAACCTTGTGCTGAATCAGCGGATGATCAAATACATAAACCTTGCCCATTGCTTTTTTGTCCTTTCTATACTTCTGTTACATCTCGTTCAGCTCATTGACTCTTCTTGCATGGCGATCGCCGCCTTCACCGTCGCCGGCGAATTTTGTGTTCAGCCACTCATCGGTCATCTTGATGGCCAGATCCGGGTCTGTAAGTCTTCCGCCCATTGCCAGGATGTTCGCGTTATTATGCTCCTTGGCCATGTGTGCTGTTTCTACAGAGTATACCAGTGCGCAGCGTACGCCTTTTACCTTATTTGCAGCCATGGAAATGCCGATTCCCGTGCCGCAGAATACCATGCCGAGATCTCCTTCTCCCGCCATCAGTGCCTCTCCGCATTTATGACCGTAAATCGGATAGTCACAGGACTCCTCTGAATAGGTTCCAAGGTCCTTTACTTCAATGCCTTTTTCTTTCAGATGTTCGGCAACCTTCAGCTTCAGCTCATAGCCTGCATGGTCGCTTGCGATAACAATCTTCATACTGGTTCCTCCTGCCTTTTCATCAAAATGCAATTATACTTCTTTAATATTAAATCCCGCCGACTTCAGCATCCGGTTCATGACCGAGAAGCCTTCCCCCTGCTCTGGCAGGGCTGTCGCCAGAATGATATCAACATCTTCTTTATCAGCCTCTCTGAGTCTCGCGTAAATCTCATGCGCGGCAAGTTCGGACTGATTCTCAGAGAATGCGATGACGCAGACCTTCTCGCCTGCCTCTTCATGCTTCTTCTTTTCCTCTTCGATCGCGGCCATGACTTTCTCATGCTCGCCCTGGAAGAGAATCATCGGCGCGTTCGGCGCGTAATGCTTATACTTCTGTCCCGGTGCCTTCGGCTTGAAATCGCCCTGTGCCGGATCTGGTTTCACATTCAGGGTCTTATCCAGCAGAACACGCTTTCCGAGAACTTCCTCGAACTGGGCTCTGGTGATCATGCCCGGCCTTAAAATCATCGGTTCATCGCTGGACATATCGATGATGGTCGACTCGATGCCGACCCTGCACGGACCGCCGTCCAGAACGGCGTCGATTCTGCCGTCCATATCGTCCATGACGTGCTGTGCGGTTGTCGGGCTCGGTTTTCCGGAAAGGTTCGCACTCGGTCCTGCCAGCGGTTTGGAGCGGCGGATCAGTTCTCTGGTCAGATCACTGTCTGGCATGCGCATGCCCGCAGTCGGCAGATTGGCTGTCGTAACCGGCGGAATAATGTCCGCAGCCGGCACGATCATCGTCATCGGACCCGGCCAGAAGGCGTCCATCAGCTTTTTCATATCTTCCGTCACATGCGGGCAGAGCTCATAGATATCCTTCTGCTCGGCGATGGTGACGATAGTCGGATTGTCGTTCGGACGCCCCTTGGCAATGTAGATTTTTTCCACGGCATTCGCGTTCAGCGCATCGGCGCCCAGGCCGTAAACCGTCTCTGTCGGAAAAGCCACAAGCCCTCCCGCCCTGATAATCGAAGCTGCAATGTCAATGTCCCCGCTTGTTCCCTTGAGGAGTCTGGTTTTCATTTTCCTCTGCCTTCTTTCTCCGATTAAAACTCGTTCATCTTGCGTGCCTGGTAGTCCGCGTTCAGCGCATCGATGATTTCATCCAGGTCACCGTCCATGATCTGATCCAGCTTATAGAGGGTCAGGCCGATTCTGTGATCGGACACACGGCCCTGCGGATAGTTATATGTACGAATACGCTCACTGCGGTCTCCGGTTCCGACCTGGTCTCTTCTCTCCGATGCGATCTTGGCGTTCTGCTCCTGCTGCATCTTATCGTAGACCCTGGCCTTCAGAACCTTCATGGCCTTTTCACGGTTCTTGATCTGGGATTTCTCATCCTGGCAGGTAACCACGATTCCGGTCGGAAGATGGGTCATTCTGACTGCGGAATCCGTTGTATTTACGCACTGACCGCCGTTTCCTGATGCACGGTAAACGTCGACCTTGACATCGTTCGGATCGATATGAACCTCGACATCCTCAACTTCCGGAAGCACGGCAACCGTAGCTGTAGACGTGTGAATTCTTCCGGATGTTTCTGTCTCCGGGACACGCTGCACTCTGTGCACGCCGCTCTCGAACTTCAGTCGGGAATAAGCACCCTTGCCCTTGATCATCATGTCGGCTTCCTTGACACCGCCGATTCCGATCTCGTTCATGCTCAGGATCTCTGTCTTGAATCCGTGACGCTCCGCGTAACGGGTGTACATTCTCAAAAGATCCGCAGCGAACAGCGCCGCTTCATCTCCGCCGGCACCGCCTCTGATCTCCATGATAACGTTCTTATCATCGTTAGGGTCCTTCGGAATCAGGAGAATCTTCAGCTCCTTCGTCAGCTTCTCCAGGCTGTCTTCCTGCTCGCTGACTTCTTCCTTGGCCATTTCACGCATTTCCTCATCAGATTCTTCTTCCAGCATCTGCTTGGCGAAATCGAGCTCGTCCTTTGCCTTGGTGTATTCCTTATACTTCTCGACAATCGGCTCCATCTCGCCCATTTCCTTCATGTATTTCTGCCACACACTCTGATTGGCAATAATATCCGGATCTGCAACCTTCCTGGTTAAATCGTCATACTTGTCTACAACTGAACCCAGCTTTTCAAACATATTTTTCACTCCTGCCCGCCGCTTCAGCGGCATTCTCTAACTTCATATTTTAACATACTGATTTTCGATTGTCATCATCAGGACCGCACGAGACCGCTCTCCCGGCGTTTCCACGCCAGCCGGAAGGCTCATTCCTGCTTCCGTTTTCCGCATAAATGAAAAGTGCGCTTCCCTCTCCATCTGCATGGAGAAAAAACGCACTTCAAAAAGCCATCATCAATCTTCTTTTTTCAGGCAGGACAGAATCTCACATCACGGAGATTCCATCCTGCATCAGCACAGATTCTTTCTGCGCTCCGATTCATGATGGCGGATTCAATTCGCTAGTACTGGAAGCTCGGGACGATCTTCTTCAGTGTAGGAATAATTCCAATTCCTCCCGGCGTCTGACCCGGCAGCTGCCAGAAGTCATGTGCACAGTAGTTGTTTCCTTCGATGATTGCCGGACCTGTCGGTGTGATTGCAACGTCCCAGCCAATGTAACGCATCTGCGGAACAACCATAGCCGCGTCCAGAACCATCTGCTTTGCTTCCTTGAAATACGGTGTCTTGAAGCCGATCAGCGGGTATCCGGAGAACGGATGCTTCTCATACAGCTTGTCGGAAGTCGTGTCTCCCGGATGAGCCGGGAACAGGAAAGTTCCGTCTTCCAGGTCAACAGGACCATGAACACCGTAGTTATCTACGATTCTCTTATTATTTCCGAACTTCTGAACCGCATAGATCAGATGCGGCTTTCCGTCGTCGCCGATCAGTGTGATCATACGCATGCAGTTAACGGAATACGGATAAACCTTGGCCAGGTCCGGATGGTTGACAATGCAGTCCTCCAGAGTGCCGAAGCCCTTTGCCTTTACATACTCATAGAAAGCCTCTTCATCGTCAAAATTCTCCGGGTCAAGGAGTTCCGCTCCTCTTCCGCATGTCAGGTCACGCATCTTCGCGAAGATCTTCTGATTCTGCTCTTTCTTATGATTGTAGAATTCCACAACCTCATCACGGGATGCCTCAAGCATATCCACAGACTCTCTTCCGATATAGTCCTTGAATACCTTATTGAACTCATCCTTATTATCAAAAATATGTGCGTAGCTCTCATCGTTATACTGAGAGATCAGCTTCTTACTTCTGAAACGTGTCAGATAGGTATCTCTCTGCGCGTCTGTCAGATTATAGAACTGGAAAATGATGTAATCATAGTATCCAGCATCAAACTTGCGCATGCAGTGAAGAATCTCTCTCACGCAGCGTGCCTTACTGAAGCCGGAGCGCTCATGAGCGGTGTTCACTACATCATTGAATTTAGCGAAGCTCGCGTTCTTGAAAACTCTGAGCTTGTATCCCAACTTATTCTCTGCCATCTTTTCTCCTCTGCCTCTGCATTCCCGCTCTCCTGTGCCGTTTCCGGCGCGGAGGGGATTTCCTGTTTATCTTTTCTAATGCCGCAATATTATACCATAAAACAGGCGGCGTCAACATATATTCTCAGGCAGATTTCCGGTCGTCACAGGCAGCCGGGTCCGCCTCTTATACTTTCAGGCTATGAAAAAAGCCGGAAGAAACTTCCGGCTGATCTTACAATTGCAGGTCGATTACTTAAGGCCGTATTTCTGCTTAAACTTCTCGACACGTCCGCCACGGTTAGCGAACTTCTGCTGTCCTGTAAAGAACGGATGACACGCTGAGCACACATCAAGTCTCATTTCTGGCTTAGTCGACTTGGTCATAAATGTATTTCCGCATGCGCAAGTTACTTTACAGTCCACATACTTAGGATGGATTCCTTCCTTCATGCTTATTCCCCTCTTTCTCTGTGAGGCTGTGCCCCAGCAGTTATTTTGCTTTACTACAACAGCTTATCAATGATATCACGATTTCTCCCATTTCGTCAAGATGTAACTTTGACAAAATTTTACAGGCAAGGGGATTACCTGATTTTCAGCAGCCGGCAGCGATTCAAACAGGCGTAAATTTCCTGCATCCTCGGCATCGCCAGATCGCCCGGAATCTCATGGCAGAAGGCAGAGAAACCTTCCTTTGACAGTCGTTTCTCAAACGCCTTCAGAAGCTCCTGAAGCGTCCGTTTCCCGTCAAACTCCTTCTCCAGAAGCTGTGCCGTCATATGACCCAGCGCCGTGACCTGGCCGGAATCGGCCAGCTGCTCCAGGTTACGCAGATCCACGGTATCATGGTTCAGACTGAAGCCGTCCAGGCCGTTTGTCCGGATTTTGATTCTCCCTTTATGACGAAGGTCGTTTCTCCTTTCCGGAACCCTTGAGAAAGACGGCGGATTCAGCGGACCTTCCGCGATCCGCGGCTTCTTTTCTTCTGCGGCCGCGGCTTTTGCCTTTTCTGTTATATCGTACGGCACATAGAGGTCCATCTGAATGACCGTATCCGCTGCATGGAAAAACGCACCGGAACTTCCGGCCACAATCACGGTGGAAATGCCAAGACGGTCATATAACTGACGGATTCTCTCGATATATGGAGTGATCGGCTCCTGATCTCTGTGGATCACCCTCTGCATCAGCTCATCTCTGACCATGAAATTGGTGGCGCTGGTGTCTTCATCAATCAGAAAGGTATGAGCGCCGGCTTCCATGGCTTCTGCCGCGGAGGCTGCCTGCGAGGTGCTTCCGCTGGCATCTGCCGTTGAAAAGCTTCTGGTATCTCTTCCATCCGGCAGGCTGCCGATGAACATGGAAATATCCGTATGGCAGATGCTCCGCCCGTCTTCTGCCCGGAGCTTGACCGCCGTATCCTCCGTCACAACGAGTTCTCTTCCGTCGCCTTCAATATGCGGATAAATTCCCTGTTCCAGTGCCTTCAGGAAAGTTGATTTCCCGTGATATCCGCCACCGCAGATCAGGGTGATTCCCTTACGGATTCCCATGCCGCGGACTTTTCCACGGTGAGGAAGATTCAGTTCAATGGCAAGGGATTCCGGAGCATGCATGGGAACCGCCCCTTTCATCGGTCTCTGGGAAATGCCGGAGGCTCTGGCCAGGATGCTGCCGTCCGCAAGAAAGGCGATCAGCCCAAGAGGCTTGAGCTGGTCATGAATGTACTGCCGGTCATCGGCCAGATCCATGACCTTGTCCAGTTTCTTTTTGTCGAAGGATGCAGAGCGCAGCGTCTGGGAAACAGCGTCCGGAAGTTCCCGAAACAGAAGGCGGATCAGAGGCCCTGACTGAATGGTTCTGCCTCTGGCCGGAAATCCAACGGTAAAGCGCACGGTGATGCTGCCGTCATTTCCGACCGTACAGGCGCTCCGCTCCAGAATTTCCTGACCGCAGTGCATACAGGACACCATCCCGCTCTTTCCGGAACCGGAACGGCCGGATAATGAGCCGACTGCCCGGGAAAAACGCCTCAGAAGCGCGTCTTCCAGGGCCGTGCGGCGGTATTTCACCCTGTATGTTTCCTGCGGGAAGCCTGCAGTCTGCGGTTTCACCTCAATCTCAAGATGGGACGGAGCCGCAAAAGGATCGCCCTGTACATGGACGATCCTCAGAATGTACGTGCCGAAGTCATATGCTCCGCGTGTCTCCTTATATGCCGGATAGCCGCGTCTGTCGATCCGGTGAAGAATCTCTTTCAGCTTATCCTGATTATTCATGAATTACTTCTCTCCTTTCAGACTGGCAAATACGACCCGGTCTCTTCCCGCAAGGTCTTTCAGGCCGCGGATGTTTTCATAACGTCCGGTCTCCTCCAGAAGAGAAGTGACGCTGTCCAGCTGGTCGAAGCCGATTTCCATCATCAGAATGCCCTGCTTCTTCAGATAATCTGGCGCCTCCGCGATAATGCGGCGATAGAAGGACATGCCGTCCTCGCCGCCATCCAGAGCCAGAATCGGCTCATGTTCCGTGATTTCTCTCTGCAGAGAAGGAATCACCGCGGAACGGATGTATGGAGGATTGGAAAAGATCAGATCGAATCGTCTGCGGCGGAAGCGCTTTCTGAACGGCGCAAAGAGGTCTCCCTGCAGGAATTCTGCCTGGACGTGATTCTTCCACGCATTTTCTCTTGCAACGGCCAGCGCGTCTTCACTGACATCCGAACAGACCAGTTTCAGACTGGACTGGCCAGAAAGCTTTGCTACAGAAATTCCGACCGCCCCGCTGCCTGTGCACAGATCCAGGATTTCCCAGCTGCGCTTTTTCTTTAACGGAAGCTCTTCTCCGTTCAGTTTATTCTCCTTAATCACGGAAATTCCGTTTTCCGCAAGGATCTCGGTGTCCTGACGGGGAATCAGAACACTTGGATTGACGATAAACGGCAGACCCATAAACTCCTGCATCCCGGTGATATACTGCAGCGGTTCGCCTTCGCAGCGCCGGTCCAGAAGCTTGAAATATGCGTCGCACTGTTCATCGTGCAGGATGTTCTGGTACTCCAGAATCAGCCGGGACGTCGGCACGTGCATTAAATAGCAGTAAAGCAGTTTATTATCAATTGCCGCATCTTCTACTTCACATTCTCTCAACTGCTTTTCTCCAATTTCCAGCAGCTCTTTCACTCTCATACTCATTGAAAAACCTTCTTTATGACTCTATATGATCTCCCGCCGGAGTATCCTCTATACTGTCTTTCTCTGCATCACGATCGATGTGCATGGCCTCCAGCAGTTCTGCGTCCGCATTGCATATTCCCTCAATTTCCGGATCCGTTTCCGGCTTCAGCACTGCCTTCATCGCAGTCATGGCAATTTCCACCTGACTGTCGTCCGGCTCCCTGGTCGTCAGTTCCTGCAGCAGAAGGCCCGGTATGCTGAGCACCTCGACCAGCGGGTTGGAGGACTTTCCGGCCCACTTCAGCAGCTCATAGGAGCATCCGGCCACGACCGGTATCAGCAGGACGCGGGACAAAATACGCCAGGCAAGGGAAGGCCAGCCGAGCAGGGAAAACAGCACCAGGCTGACTACCATGACAAACATCAGGAAACTCGTTCCGCAGCGCGGATGCAGGGTGTAAAACTGCCTCGCGTTTTCCGGCTTCAGTTCCAGATTATTTTCAAAGCAGTGAATCGTCTTATGTTCGGCGCCGTGATATTCAAACACGCGCCGGATATCCTTCATCCGGCTGATCACGGCGATATACAGGACGAACATGGCGATTCGCAGAAGTCCTTCGATCAGGTTCAGACCGACCGCGCTGTGCACGACCGGTTTCAGCAGACTGACTGCGGCAGTCGGAAGTACCGCAAACACCAGAATGGCGAAAACAAACGCCGCGATCAGAGAAAGCGCCATCATCAGATTCCACAGTCCCTGCTCTCCCAGATGGTGCAGCAGCCAGGAATATACCGGGCCTGCCTCTTCCTGCTCAGCGGCTTCAGAAGTGCCGCCTTCCGTCTCTTCATCATCAGCAAAATATTCCGCGACATCTGCGGAAAAGGTCATGATTTTCATTCCAAATACCAGTGACCCGAAAAAGCTGATGATCCCCCGGATGAACGGAATCTTACGCCAGGCCTTTCTCTGGTTCAGATTCCACGTCTTCATGTAAATCCGCTGATCTGGAAGGCGGACCGCCGCAGCTGTGCGGTAAGGCCCCTGCATCATCACGCCCTCCATAATTGCCTGGCCTCCTATGGAAGTCGGGCAGGCCTGCTTTAAAAATATCTTTTTCAGATTCATCTCTGCTCCTGATAAAATACCTTGCGAATAATTTCAATGAAGTCCTTATTATTTCTCGTATGTGCGAGATTATCGATGACTTCTTCCGTAACATCCTGCGTCGTCCGGCTGGACATCGCTCTGCGCATCAGCCATACGGCTTCCAGCTCTTCCTGGCTCATCAGCAGCTCTTCACGGCGCGTTCCCGATTTATAGATGTCGATGGCCGGGAAGATTCTCTTCTCTGAGAGCTTCCGGTCAAGGTGAAGCTCCATGTTTCCGGTTCCCTTGAATTCCTCATAAATGACATCATCCATACGGCTTCCCGTGTCGACCAGCGCAGTCGCCAGGATGGTAATGCTTCCGCCATTTTCGATATTTCTCGCAGCGCCGAAGAAGCGCTTCGGGCCGTAAAATGCTCCCGGATCGATACCACCGGAAAGCGTTCTGCCGGATGCCGGAACGACCAGGTTGTAGGCTCTGGTCAGGCGGGTCAGGCTGTCCAGCAGAATCATAACATCTTTTCCGTGCTCTGCCAGACGCTTGGCCCTTGCCAGCATCATCTCCGCAGCCTTCACGTGATGCTGCGGCATCTCATCAAAGGTGGAATAAATAACCTGTCCGTGCTTCAGCGTACGCTTCATGTCCGTAACTTCCTCCGGACGCTCATCGACCAGCAGAACGAACAGATTGATATCCGGATAATTTTCTTCAATGCTCCGGGCAATACTCTTCATCAGTGTGGTCTTTCCTGCCTTCGGCGGAGCGACGATCATGCCTCTCTGTCCTTTTCCGATCGGCGCCACCAGGTCGATCAGACGGACAGACAGATCATTCGTTACGCCTTCAAGTCTGAGCCTCTCATCCGGGAAAACCGGCGTCAGGGATTCAAACTGCGGACGGTGAATCGCCGTGCCCGGATCATCTCCGTTGACCGTCTTTACATACAGCAGAGCGCCGAACTTCTCATTCTGTCCCGGTCTCCTGCTGATTCCGTAGATCTCATCACCGGTCTTCAGATTGAATCGTCTGATCTGTGTCGGTGATACGTAGATATCCTGATCGCTGGACATAAAATTGTCAAAACGCAGGAATCCGAATCCGCCGTCTACGATATCGAGAATTCCGGTGACCTCCGGACGTTCCTCCGGTGAATATTCCCGGCGCTCTCTCCTGCCGTGCTGATGGTCGTGCTCTCCGGAATTTTCCTGCCCTCTGTGATCATGATACTCATGTTCATGATCGTGTTTCTCTGCGCTTCCATCCTGAGTATCTTCCCCGGCATGGGAAATGGTATGCTCTGGCTCTGACGCACTGCTGTGCTGATGGTCTTCATTCAGAGGAAAAGACGAATAGATCAGACCTTCACCGCCATTTTCCGCATGACTGTTCCTGTCAGAAAATGATTTTTCCTCTGCATTCTGACCGTTCCCGACTCTGCGGACATGACGTGCAGCTGCGCGGACACTGCGTCTTCTGCGTTCCGTGCGCTTATCCATGCTATTCTGCTCTTCTTTTTCCGGATCAATGCTCTTATCTTTTTCAGGCTGCTCCGCATCTTCATCGGAAGCCATCATCGTGATTCCGGACGCTACAACGGTATGGCCGCCGATCTTCATGCTTTCCTGTTCATTTTCCCGGCTGTCGTCCTCTTTTTCTGCCTCAGCATCTTCTGCGGCTTTCTTCACTATGCGGCGCCGTGTCTTTGGCTTTTCTTCCGCCTCTGACTCTGCATCTTCCGCAGCTTTCTTCGTCGTACGGCGCCGTGTCTTCGGCTTTTCTTCTGCCTCTGACTCTGCATCTTCCGCAGCCTTCTTCATCGTGCGGCGCCGTGTCTTCGGCTTTTCTTCCGCCTCAGATTCTGCATCTTCCGCAGCCTTCTTCGTCGTACGGCGCCGCGTCTTCGGTTTCTCTTCCGCCTCTGACTCTGCATCTTCCGCAGCCTTCTTCGTCGTGCGGCGCCGTGTCTTCGGCTTTTCTTCCGCCTCAGATTCTGCATCTTCCGCAGCTTTCTTCGTCGTGCGGCGCCGTGTCTTCGGCTTCTCTTCTGCCTCTGACTCTGCATCTTCCGCAGCTTTCTTCGTCGTGCGGCGCCGCGTCTTCGGCTTCTCTTCCGCCTCTGACTCTGCATCTTCCGCAGCTTTCTTCGTCGTGCGGCGCCGTGTCTTCGGCTTCTCTTCTGCCTCTGACTCTGCATCTTCCGCAGCTTTCTTCGTCGTGCGGCGCCGCGTCTTCGGCTTTTCCTCCGCTTCCGGCTTTTCTGTTTCCGTCACTGCTGCAGCTTTTGTAACTTCCTGTACCGTTTCTTCGTTAGCATTCTCTCTTTTTACATTTTCTTCCATACTACCTGCGGCGCGGATGCCTCGCCTCCTCATTAACCATACATGCATCCAGATAAATATACACAGCTCCGTGTTCTCTATTCACGGTCTTATACATTGCCCATTATCCTCTGATGTTTAATTCGACTTTTCTCTGAATCAAGATTAGAATCGCATCTGGAAACAACAGATGCAGACACTTCTGCCTGCACTTGAGATAAAAATTTGCGAAACTGACTGCTTTCACAGTCTTTCATGTACAACTTCTTTTATCGATATTTTATATCAGCATCCCGGATTCTTCAATAGTATTCACCAAAATTCAGCTCTCCGGGGAATCTTCTGAAAATTTTCAGAATCCTCATAACTCACAGCCGCCCATTTCTTTTTTTCTGCTGTTGCCTCTTCTCATAATACCCGAACCTGCTGCCCGCCCTCCTGAATTCTCCGTATCCTGTTCCATGGAAAAGGCAGCAAAAAAGAGGCCCATGCCTGGGTTAATTTTCATAACCCAGCGCAGCGGCCCCAACATCAATTGTATTTATCATATGACCAGCATTCTTCCCCGGCATCAGCTCTCCGGGCGGTCCGTGTCCTCATTCTGCCAGTCTCCCATCGTAGTCCTGCACTGAGTTTCCAGCATTTCATCCACAGTAATCGAATCTCTTGCAGAACAGAGTACGGAAATCTGATCTCCTGCATGAAGCACGGTGCTTCCGCCCGGCACGATTTCCACACCCTGATGAAGGATCGCCACAACCAGACTGCCCTTAGGCAGGTGCATTCTGCTGATCGGCTGTCCGTCCAACAGACTGCCCATGTGAATATCACTGTCCAGGATAACCTTCGGAACGTGGTGTCTGTTTCCATAGTCCATGTTCTCATTTCTTGTACGAAGCAGACGCTGCAGAAGCTGATCATAGATCGGCTGTCCATGCATCAGCTGGGCAGAGATATACGCCACCAGCGCAACAATCGTCAGCGACAGGAAATTCATGAAGTTGCCGGTCATCTCTGTAACCAGAAGAACTCCGGTAATCGGCGCCCGGATCACCGCCGCGAAATATCCGACCATTCCATACAAAACAAAATTGGCAAGATAAATATCCTCATCCCCGGTCATTCCGCAATACAGTCTCATGAAAAGTCCTCCGGTCAGTGAGCCGACAACCAGAAGAGGAAGGAAAATCCCTCCCGGAGTCCCGCAGGTCGTGCAGCACAT